>ERZ825137.291-NODE-291-length-72126-cov-4.914237_pt1 | contig 72126 bp, 67 predicted proteins | sample MGYA00519873_ERZ825137 | MGnify/ENA primary metagenome ERZ825137 (study PRJEB31778, sample SAMEA3449190) | human gut metagenome | biome: human gut; feature: human-associated habitat; material: faeces | place: United Kingdom | collected 2010/2012 ...
GACGATCATCGGTGAGATTGAAGGACATGAGAATGTATCCGGAAATACAAAGGCTACAAAGTATGAACATTTGCTCCCGCGGCTTGCGGAGGCAGAAGAAAATGATGAGATCGAAGGAGTACTGATCCTTTTAAACACAATGGGCGGGGATGTAGAAGCCGGACTTGGAATTGCAGAAATGATCGCATCCCTTGGAAAACCGACCGTATCACTGGTCCTTGGAGGAAGTCATTCTATCGGAGGACCGTTGGCTGTATCTGCAGACTATTCTTTTATTGTCCCGTCAGGCACGATGATTATTCATCCGGTTCGTTCTTCTGGAATGTTCATCGGAGTGATCCAGAGTTATCGAAATATGGAGCGTACCCAGGACCGCATTACCCGCTTCATTGCGTCCCATTCTCATATCTCCCAGGAACGGATCGTGGAGCTGATGCTGGATTCAACGCAGCTCGTGAAAGATGTGGGGACAATGCTGGAGGGAGAGGAGGCTGTCAGAGAGGGAATGATCGATGAAGTGGGAGGGATTCATGAAGCGTTTCAGAAACTTCATGAACTGATCGATGAGGAGAGAAGAAAAAAGAAGCAGGAAAAACCGGATCATTTTTTTGATGACACTAAAAAAAATTGATGGTATACTAAAATAAGTATGTGAAAATAAGGGGGAATTATATGGCTGCGAAGTCAACAAAAGGAAAGAAGAATACAAAAAGTACGGCAAAGAAGACGCAGCAGAAATCCGGACAAAGTCAGAACCGGGATGAGATCAGAGGGGAGATCATCATTCTGGGACTGCTTGCAGTGTGTATCCTTCTTGTCCTCAGTAATTTTGGACTGGGTGGAATTGTAGGCAAGACGGTGTCATCGGTAGTTTTTGGCATTTTCGGATTTATGGCATATTTTCTGCCGTTTATCTTATTTGGAGCAGTTGCATTTGGAATTTCCAATAAGGGAAATTCCCATGCTTACATAAAATTAGGAGCAGTTGCTGCATTATTTCTGATCCTGTGCGGAATGATTGAGCTTTTGTTCCATCCATACGATAAAAATGCAACATTATTTTCTTATTATGTCGCATCCAGTGAGCATAAGAATGCAGGAGGTTTCGCAGGAGGCTGTCTGATCCGGTTATTTTGTCCGCTTTTTGGAAAGATCGGTGCCGGTGTGATCCTGGTTGTACTGGGAATCATCAGTATTATCCTGATCACAGAGCGTTCTCTTCTGTCTCCCATCGGACGGAAAAGCAAAGTCGCGTATGAAGAGGCAAAAAGAAAGAGACAGGAAACCGCAGTGATCCGTACGAAAGAGCGGGAAAGGAAAGAAAGAGAGCGGCAGACAGCTCAGGAGACAGAAGAGAGCGGAGCAGGAGTTCCTGGTGGAAAAGAGAAAAAGGCAAGAGGAGTTTCCTTTGCAACGACTCTTTTGCATGGGGAAGGAGAAGAGGAAGTACCGCAGGAGAGAAAAAGCAGAAGGCGGAGAAAATCTCCTGAGATCCAGGAACTGACCCCGGAAGGAGCAGTCCCTGACGGAGGGGATAGCGAAGAATCGGATCCGGGGCGGTTTGTTATTAACCGTGCAGAACCGCTTACAGCAGAAGAGACAGAGAAGACCGGAACAGAAAGATCTGCTGAAGAAGGAGTACCTGATGCAATGCAGATGCCATCTGATCCGCAGGAGATGCCGGCCAGACGGAACAGGAAAAATACGAAAGAAAATGCACAGGCAGTTGCAGCCGAGACAGCCAGTGTAGAGCAGTCTGTCAGGGCAATGGAAGAGCAGCCGCAGAAGATTTACCGCATTCCACCGATGAATCTTCTGGTAAAAGGGAAAAAGGGCGGTGGAGATTCCGATGCACATCTGCGTGCCACAGCATTAAAGCTGGAGCAGACACTTCAGAACTTTGGAGTAGGGGTTCATGTCACCAATGCAAGCTGTGGTCCGTCTGTGACCCGGTATGAGCTGCAGCCGGAACAGGGAGTAAAAGTCAGCAAGATTGTCGGGCTGGCAGATGATATCAAGCTGAATCTTGCTGTTGCTGATCTGAGGATCGAAGCTCCTATACCGGGAAAAGCTGCTGTCGGGATTGAAGTCCCGAACAGTGAAAATACAGCCGTTATGCTGAGAGATCTGTTGGAGTCCGATGAGTTCAAGAACAGCAGATCACCGATCTCCTTTGCAGTTGGAAAAGATATTGCAGGAAAAGTTGTTGTGGCAGATATTGCAAAAATGCCGCATCTCCTTGTCGCAGGAGCGACAGGTTCAGGTAAATCTGTCTGCATCAATACCCTGATCATGAGCATTATCTACAAAGCAGATCCGGAAGATGTGAAGCTGATCCTGGTAGATCCGAAAGTTGTAGAACTGAGTGTATATAACGGAATCCCGCATCTGATGATTCCGGTTGTAACTGATCCGAAAAAGGCTGCCGGGGCTTTGAACTGGGCAGTTGCCGAGATGGAAAAGCGTTATAAGCTTTTCGCTGAGTACAATGTAAGGGACCTGAAAGGATTCAATGAAAAAGTCCTGAGAGGTGAGACCGGAGAAGATGCAGAGAAAAAACTTCCACAGATCATTATCATCATTGATGAGCTTGCAGATCTGATGATGGTAGCTCCCGGAGAAGTGGAGGGGGCGATCTGTCGTCTTGCACAGTTGGCACGTGCGGCGGGGCTTCATCTGATCCTTGCGACCCAGCGTCCGTCAGTGAATGTCATCACGGGACTGATCAAGGCAAATATGCCGTCAAGAATTGCATTTTCAGTTTCATCGGGAGTGGATTCGCGTACGATCATTGATATGAACGGGGCAGAAAAGCTGCTGGGAAAAGGAGATATGCTGTTCTATCCATCCGGTTATCCAAAGCCGTTGAGGGTGCAGGGATCCTTTGTCTCTGATAAAGAAGTTCAGAAAGTTGTAGATTATCTGATTGACAAAAATGGAAGTACGGCTTACAGTAATGAACTGGAAGAACATATGATGACTGCAGATGTTCCGACATCCATTTCAGGAGTATCTGCGGAGGATACAGATGACAGGGATGTCTATTTTACAGAAGCAGGACAACTGATCATTGACAAAGACAGGGCTTCGATCGGAATGCTCCAGAGAATGTTCAAGATTGGGTTCAACCGTGCTGCAAGGATCATGGATCAGCTTGCAGAAGCAGGAGTTGTCGGTCCCGAAGAGGGGACAAAGCCGAGAAAAGTTCTTATGTCAAAAGAAGAATTTGACGCATACATAGCGGAAAATAAGTAGGAATCGTAGTTTACAGAACTTGCATGAAAGTGTGAGGATGTTATTGAAAATAAGAGGGATGAACAAGGAGGAAACAGGAATGAAGACGGATATTCAGATTGCTCAGGAAGCAACCATGGACTACATCGTGGATGTAGCGAAAAAACTTGACATCGCAGAAGATGATTTGGAACTTTACGGAAAGTATAAAGCAAAGCTTTCTGATGAACTCTGGGAACGGATCAAGGACCGCGAGGACGGAAAGCTGGTTCTTGTTACAGCCATTAATCCGACCCCGGCGGGAGAGGGAAAGACGACAATTTCTGTAGGTCTTGGACAGGCATTTGCAAAGCTTGGCAAAAAATCAGTGATCGCATTACGCGAACCATCTCTTGGACCATGCTTTGGAATCAAAGGAGGAGCAGCCGGTGGCGGTTATTCACAGGTGGTTCCGATGGAGGATCTGAATCTTCATTTCACGGGAGATTTTCATGCCATCACTTCTGCCAACAATTTGCTGGCAGCAATGCTTGATAATCATATCCAGCAGGGGAATGCCCTGGGGATCGATCCACGTCAGATCGTGTGGAAACGTTGCGTGGACATGAATGACCGTGTCCTGCGGAATATTGTAGTTGGTCTTGGAAGAAAGACCGACGGAATGGTAAGAGAAGATCATTTTGTTATTACAGTCGCCTCCGAGATTATGGCAATTCTCTGCCTTGCAGATGATCTTGCTGATCTTAAGAAGCGTCTGGGAAGAATTATTGTCGCTTATAATTTTAATGGAGATCCGGTGACAGCAGATGATCTGCAGGCAACCGGTGCCATGACTGCACTTTTGAAAGATGCAATCAAGCCAAATCTGATTCAGACACTGGAACATACACCGGCTATTGTACATGGTGGACCTTTTGCAAATATTGCACATGGTTGTAATTCTGTTAGGGCAACAAAATTAGCACTAAAATTGGGAGATTATGCAATTACAGAGGCAGGATTTGGTTCAGATTTAGGAGCAGAAAAATTTTTAGATATAAAATGTAGAAAAGCTGGATTAAAACCAGATGTAGTTGTAATTGTTGCAACAATAAAAGCACTTAAATATCATGGTGGAGTTGCAAAAGAAGACATTTTAAAACCAAATCTAATAGCACTAAAAAATGGAATGCATAATTTATATAAACATATATGTAATATGAAAAGCGAATTTGGACTAAATGTGGTGGTTGCACTAAATAGATTTAACACTGACACAGATGAAGAAATTAAATTTATAGAAGAAGACCTATCAAAAAGAAATATTATGATGAGTGTAGTAGAAGGATGGGCAAAAGGTGGAGATGGAGCAATAGATATTGCAAAAAAAATAGTTAATATCTCAGAAAAAGAAACAGATTTCAAGTTTGTTTATGAAGATAATGATAGTATAAAAAACAAAATTGAAAAGGTTGCAAAAAAAATCTATGGAGCAGAAAGAATAGAATATACAGAAATTGCAAATAAAAATTACAAAGTAAACTTTAATCATAATGGACCAATTAGTGGACTTAATTTAAGAAAACAAACTAGAGAACTTTTAGGATTTATTTACATTACTTGGTGGTGCAATGATAAAGATAGAAGCAATTATAAAAATATAATACATTCTAATAATTCAAACTCAGAGCAAATAGAAAAAATATATAATTATGATATAGATGACATATTTAAGAATAAAAAAGAAACAAAAACAAATGCAGTTACTGAAAATATAGTTGAAAAAGAAACCTCTATAATTGAAGATAAAGAAGAAGGGTTATTTAAAAAGTTTTTAAATAAAATATTAAGTTTCTTTATAAATAAAAAGGGAAGGGGCAAAAAATAATGATGAATATAGATTTAATTGAATTACAAAAAGGGTGTAAAGCTACTTGTGTTGTAATTCAAAACGAAGATATAGAAAAACTTGATTCAAAGGTTTTGATCAGTTCAAATTGTGAGGATAATGAATTACTTAAAATATTTAAAGAAAAAATATCTAAAGCAGATAAAAAAATTGAATTTCTTGTAATAGAAAAAATTGATAAGTTAGAATTAGACAAACAAGATAGATTTTATCAAATAGTTAAAGACAGAGAATTTAATGGAATTTTATTACCAGAAGATGTTGTTGTTGTTTTAACTGTTGAAAATAAAGATAAATTAAAAAATATATCATCAGAACTTTATAATCTTTGCGTGGTTGCATTTTAAGTAGAAAGGAAGTGCAACGGATGGATGCTAATGTAGATAAGATTTATGACGTAAAAAGAAAAATGTTGGTAAAATATCCTCGATTTGGAAGCGAAATTGCAGTTGCAAATATTGAATTTAGAGATAATCTACCTTTTCATACTGCAGCAACAGATGGAAAAAATATATATGTTGATCCTAATTATTTTGAGAGCATAAGTGAAAATGATAGATTATTTACAATAGCACACGAAATAATGCACATTAAATTTATGCACATGTGCAGATTAGTAGATAAAGAAGGCAAAAAAAGAGATCTAGAATTGTGGAATATTGCAACTGATGCTATTATAAATGCTAATTTAGAAAGAGATGGATTTACAATTAAAGAAGGATATGTAAATATGCCAGAAGCATTAAATTATTCGGCAGAAGAATTTTATCAAGTTTTATTACAAGAAAAAGAGAAACAACAAAAGGAACAAAACGGGCAAAACGGACAAGAAAATCAAGGGCAAAATCAAGACGATAGTGGTGAACAAAACCAAGATGGCAAAAATAAAGATGGTAATCAAAATAATGTAGGCAATCAAAATAAACAAAATGGTAATCATGAAGGAGAACAGGAACAGGATAAAAATCAAAGTGATGTAGAAGGCAAAAAAGCTGGAGAAGGAAATGAACAACCATTACACCAAGGAGATGACCATAGTTTATGGGAAGAAGCATTTAGAAATCAACAACAAGAAAAAAAACAAAAAAGTAGTAGTCAAAATCAAAAAAATGATGAGGCAGAAAAGCAAGAAGTTTTTGATGAACAGCCACAAATTGACTTTGATGAGAAAAGAGAATTTGAAGATAATAGACAAGAAAAAAGAGAAAGATTTAAAGCAAGGTGTGAAAAAACAAAACGCGACATAAGAGGAACACAAGAAGGTGTAATAGAACTTGGAAGTATAGGCGAAAGTAAAGAAGCTATTGATTGGAAAGCTTTATTACGAAGAGAAGTAGAAAAATCAGAAACAATCTGGAGTCAAAGACGTTCTATTGCAGAAAATAATTATGCTTACAGGTTAGAAGAAAACGATATAGAAGATGAGGCAGAAACTGAAATTATGATAGATGTTTCTGGATCAGTAGATTTAGATTTAGTAAAAGCATTTTTAAGACAAATAAAACCAATATTAAAGCAGTCAAAATTAAAAGTAGGATGCTTTAATGAAAAGTTTTGGGGACTTGTAGATATTAAAAATGTAAGAGATATAGACAATTTTACAATACCTAGAGGAGCTAGAGGAGATTCTGCATGGACAGAGGATTGGGATTTGGCAGTAAGAAGTTTTACTAAAAAAAGAGAAATAAACAAAATAGTATTTACAGATGGTTATCCTTGCCCTGGTACAATGCCAAAGGAAGATCTAAAAAGAGAAAATATTATATGGCTAGTATATGGTAATAAAGCATTTAATCCTTGTTGTGGTAAAGTTATAAACATTACTGAAAGACAATTAGAACAATTACATTTAGTTAATAGAGATACTTCAATCGAAGATGTGTGCAGATAAAGTGCCGATAAAAGCTATTTTTGTTACTTATCAGTGAAAAGTGTTTGAATATTTAGATATTTTTATAGCAGAAATACTATATTTTTAATTTTCTCTAAATTGATACAAATTAGTGATAAAATCAAAATAATACAACAAATTTTAAATGAGTCAAGAAAGAAGATAGATGATAATATTAATATGAATGTAAGTAAATATGCATATATAAACATTTAATATTGTAAATAATAGGTATTTTGCTATTAAAATCTAATCAAGACAAAAATTTTAAATGAATTTTAGAATAAATGATAATAATTCATTTAAAATTGATGTAGTGTTGTACAACTATATATATTATAATGCTTTTGGCAATTAAGTAAAATGGAAGATAAATGAAATGATACCTAATTTATTTGATAAAATACTAAGAAATAAAAGTAAAAAAATGCAAAATAATTGGAGGAATTTAGTAGTATGGATAATAATGAATTGAAAAATGAAATAGAAAAAATAAAAGAAAGAAATGAAAAAGTGGAATTAAATAAAGCATGGGAAACAAGTTGGACTAGAAAACTATGTATTTGCATACTAACATATATAGTTGTTGTTATATATTCTTTTTTAATAAATAAGATAAATAATATTTGGTTAAGTTCATTAGTTCCAGTAATTGGATTTACTTTATCAACTGTTTCTTTAAAGCTGGTAAGAAATATCTGGGAAAAAAATATAAAATAATATAATATAATGTGATACGATATGATATGATATGATTGTATTCCATTATTTTATGTAAAAAATAGTTGTTTTAAATTCTTAGTTGAAAAGTACACCATTTTTAATATAAAAGCTGAACAAATAAAGTTAAAAATGCACTGATTTATTTTTTTATAAATAGTAACAGTATCATATAAAATTAAAAAATAACAAAAATTAAAAAAAGGTATTACAAAAAAATAAAAGTTGTGATACAATACAAGTGTATCGAGTAGCGTAAGCGTAAGTCCAGAGAAAAGGACTTGCGCTATTTTTTTACGCAAAAAAATAAAAGGAGTGTGTGTAATGAAAGAGATACAAAAAAATAAAATGGCAGAAGCGTCAATGAAAAGTTTATTACTAAAAATGGGGTTACAAATGATTATTTCTATGGTACTGCAAGCACTATACAATGTTATTGATAGTATTTTCGTAGCAAATATTGGTGAACAAGGAGCTATTGCAAATCAAGCATTAACGCTTGCTTTTCCAATTCAAATTTTAATTATAGCAATAGGGGTAGGAACTGGAATTGGACTAAATGCGCTATTGTCTAAAAATTTAGGTGAAAAAAATAATGAAAAAGTAAATAAAATAGCAGGTAATGGAATATTTTTAAGTATTTGCATATTTGTAATATTTCTATTATTTGGAATTTTTTGCTCTAAATGGTTTATTTCATTATTTGCTAATGGAAATAACGAAGTATTAACTATGGGAACAACGTACTTAAAGATTTGTACATGCTTATCAATTGGTGCAATTGGATATACTGTTTATGAAAGATTTTTACAAGCTACTGGTAAAACAATGCTATCAACCATTTCACAGATATCAGGTGCAGTTACACGGCTTTTGCAACAGTTATAGGACAGTTTGTTTCTTTATTTATAGCAATGTTTTTTCACTATACTAAAAATAAAGAAATAAATGGTAGTTTTAAATATGTAAAACCTGAAATTGGTATAATTAAAGAAATATATAAAATAGGGATTTCTGCTGCAATTATGCAGGCTTTGTTATCAGTTATGATGGCAGGAATGAATGCAATACTTGGGTGTACAAAGGCTGATACTACAATTCTTGTTGGTTCATTTGGAATTTATTATAAAATACAGCAAATAGCGTTATTTTCAGCATTTGGACTATCTAATACTATAATTTCTATATTGTCTTTTAACTATGGAATGAAAGATAAAAAAAGAATAAATGAGTGCATCAAATATGGAATTATGTACACATTAATGGTAACTTTTATACTTACTATTATTTTTGAGATCTTTGCAAAACCACTATCAGGATTGTTTGCATTGTCTAATTCTTCAAGTAAAGAGATCATTGAGATTTGTACACTGGCAATTAAAGTTGCAAGCCTAGGTTATATTTTTATGGGTATTTCTATTGCTATACAAGGAATATTACAATCTTTTGGATGTGCAATAAAGCCATTGATTATTTCATTTCTAAGGCTAGTTATATTTGTATTTCCAGTTGCATATTTGTTTACATTATCTAGTAATCCTGCAAGTTTAGTTTGGTGGACCTTTCCAATAGCAGAAATTTTAACAAGTATAATTTCTATATTTATACTAAAAAGTACATATCATGAAAAAATAGCAATGCTTGATAATAATATATTAAATAATAAATAATAAATAAAGAATTAGCTATACTTAATTTTTTATTATAAATTACTTAGGAGTTGTCTATTCTAATCTTAGACTTTATGCTATTTATTGACAAATTGTAGTGAAAATTGTATAATAGCAACAAGTAACATAATATTGTTGTTGTCTTTGAAACAAAGTTTTTGGAGGCATGGCCTCCAAGTATTACAAGGAGGTAAGATTTATGGGTAGTATTTTAGTAAGTATTTTATTTGGATTTGTAGGATTTGTTTTAATGTGGATATTAAAAGATGTATATGTATCAAGTGATATGATTAATCGGATAATTAGGCTAATTATGATGGTTTTATCTGTAGCATCGATTTTAGGAGTATTAATTGGAATAGTTATTGGAGTTTTTGTAGCTCACGGTGGATATACCAATCCAGAAATTGTTTCTACTTTGGAATTGGTAAGCCTAAGAGATGATGTTACATCAAAGAGCAATTCAGGGTTAATATATGTAACGGTTTCTGGCACTAATACTTATACTTATTATGTAGAGGTTGATTCTGAGTATGCCTCAAGTGATCAAAAGTCATATAAAAGCTATACTATTTCTAGTGATAACGTAACAATAGTAGAAGATAAAAATAGCAATGTTGCCAAGTTAGTTAACTATGAAAAACATGGCAAGAGGGATTTTTGGTCATTTGCCGTGAATTCTACCGTAAATGAATATGTTTTTTACGTTCCAGAAGGTACAATTGTGAAAAATATATCTTTAGCTGATAAGTAAAATTAATTTTAACTAGACTATAAAAATAGTGAATTTGAAAATAAAATTTTTCTATTCACTATTTTTTTCTATGCTATTTTTGGTTATAAGTTGTTACTATTTATTGCTTTTGTAATTATAACCAAAATAGAATGTGTAAGAGTACTTGAAAAAATATAAAAAATCGTATAAAATTTATATTGTAAAAGGCGTATATAATTTTTACTATTGATATTTTATTACATAAATTTTATGGAGGGAAAAGGTATGAAAATCACAAAATTTCCACAATCTTGTTTGTTAATTGAAACAAATAATAAACAAATATTGGTAGATCCAGGAAATTTAAAATATAAAGAAGAGTATTTTGATATTTGGAATAGTGTAGATGTTATTTTTGTAACGCATAAACATCCTGATCATTGTAACATAGATGTATTAGAAAAACTAGATAAAAATATAACGATTTATTCTACAAATGAAGTTGCAAAAACATATAAAAATTTAAATATTAAGATAATAAATGAAAAAGATGTGATAGAGTATGGAAAGTTAAAAATAGAAGTTGTACATGCTATACATGGTTATCATCCACTTTTAAAAGGCGATAAGGAAATATATGAAAATGTTGGATATATTATTGATGATGGAATTCATAGACTATATATAACAAGTGATACAATTTGTTTTAAAAATAATTATAAAGCAGATATTTTATGTGTGCCAGTAACTGGATATGGCGTAACTATGTCAGCATTTGAAGCATCGTTATATGCAAAAGAAGTAGGAGCAACTTTAACTATTTTGACACATATGGATAATCCAGCATTTCCACCAGATTTTAAATTTATTAAAGATATGTTTGAAAAAAATGAAACAAAATATAAATTATTGAATGTTTGTGAGAGTATAGAAGTAGAGTAATAGCCTTTTAAAGCTACTTTATTATATTTAAATAAAAATTAATTTTTTAGGAGGTAAATATGGAATTAGAAGAGTATAAATTAGATAAAGATCTTGTAAAATATATAGAAAATAATGTATTTCCTATATACAGTAAAAATGAGGAAGGACATGGTATAAATCATATTAAAACTGTTATAAAAAGAAGCTTAAAATTAGGAAAAAAGTATGGTGCAAATTTAAATATGTCATATGTTATTGCAGCGTATCATGATTTAGGTCACCATATTGACAAAGATAAACATGAAATTATATCTGCTAAGATGTTTGAAGAAGATGAAAATATAAAAAAATGGTTTGATGCAAATGAGCAAAAAATTATTAAAGAGGCAATAGAAGATCATAGAGCTTCTTGTGATCATGAGCCAAGGTCTATATATGGAAAAATCGTTAGCTCTGCAGATAGAACTATTATAGATATAGATAATATAATAAAAAGGTCATATGCTTATGGAAAAAGAAACTATGCAAATTTAAATGAAGAAGAACAGATTGAAAGGATATACAATCACCTAGTCAATAAATATGGTGAAGGTGGATATGTAAAAATGTACTTAGAAGATGAAGAATTTGAGGGAGCACTTAATAATTTAAGACTAGCACTTTTAAATAAGGAAGAATTTATAAAAAGAGCTAAAAAGGTTATATATGGCTAAATTATATAAATAAAATTTATATTTTAAAAAGGAGAATACCTTATGGAAAGATGTAAATGGTGTAACTTAAATAATCCTAAATATGTAAAATACCATGATAGTGAATGGGGAATGAAAAATTTTGATGAGAAATATTTATTTGAAATGTTAATATTAGAATCTTTTCAAGCAGGTCTATCCTGGGAGTGCGTTTTAAATAAAAGAGAAGATTTCAGACTAGCATTTGATAATTTTGATATAGATAAAATTTGTAATTATGATAATGAAAAAGTTGAAGAATTGCTTAGAAATGATAAGATAATAAAAAATAGACTTAAGATAATTGCTACAATAAACAATAGTAGAATTTTTAGAAAAATTCAGAGTGAATATGGTTCATTTGCAAGCTATTTAAAGACTTTTACTAAAGAAGATGTGGTCTATGAGATAGGAAAAACTACAAATTGTATATCTGATGATCTATCAAAAGATTTAAAAAAAAGAGGAATGAAATTTGTTGGAAGCATAGTAATATATTCTTATCTTCAGGCGATAGGTGCGATATATTCGCATGAAAGAGAGTGCTTTATGTACAAAACTAAATAGATATAAATGAATTACTTTTTCTTTTAAATGCTTAATAATCTTTAGTGTTAATGCGTTATTTTTATTTATCAGTGGTAATTTTTGATAAAAATGAATATGAAAGGTTGAAAGTTATATATTTAATGTGCTAAAATTGTATGTACTAGGAATATAAAGAGGTAATGATTATGAAAGCAAAGAATAGTATTTTTTTATTAACAAAAAAGAGTGGCATAAGTTTGATGGCACTTGTAATATAAAATAATTAGATGGTTATGTTATAAAATTATTTTTGGGGAAAGGATGGTTTATATGGAAAAATCAAAAGTTTATTTTACAAAAGAAATAACACCAGAATCTCTTGTAAGAGTTTATGAGGCTCTTGGAGTAAATCTTAAAGGAAAAGTTGCTGTTAAATTACATTCAGGCGAAAAGGGAAATCAGAATTATTTAAGACCTGAGTTTGTAAAAAATATAATCGATAAAGTAAATGGAACTGTAGTTGAATGTAATACTGCATATGGTGGCGCTAGAAATGAAACTAGTAAACATAAGGAACTTATGCAAGAGCATGGATGGAGCAAATATTTTGATGTAGATATAATGGACGCAGAAGGACCAGATTTAGAAATAGAAATTCCAAATGGTATTCAAATAAAGAAAAATATACTTGGAAAAAATATAAAAAATTATGATTCTATGTTAGTATTGTCACATTTTAAAGGACATCCAATGGGAGGATACGGTGGTGCTTTAAAGCAATTATCTATTGGTTGTAGTTCATCTGCTGGCAAGGCTTATATACATTCTGCTGGTAAAATAGCAGATCAAAATATCTTATGGGATAATATACCAGAGCAAGATAAATTTTTAGAATCAATGGCAGATGCAGCATCTTCAGTTCATGATCTTTTTAAAGGAAATATAGCATATATAAATGTTATGTGTAACATGAGTGTTGATTGTGATTGTTGTGCAGTTGCAGAAGATCCATGTCTTAGTGATATTGGTGTACTTGCAAGTTTAGATCCAATAGCAATTGATCAAGCATGTATTGATTTAGTGTATAATTCAAATGATAAAGGAAAAGATCACTTTATTGAAAGAATTAAGAGCAGACATGGTGTTCATACTATAGAAGTAGCAAGCAAACTTGGGTTTGGCACAAGAGAATATGAACTTGTTGAAATATAGTTAAGTTAGTTTTAATATTTTATTTTTTAGTTTAAAAAGGATTCTAGCCTATTACATGGTTAGAGTCTTTTTTGTATGCGTTATGACTTCTTTAGAGGTATTTTACGAAATATCATCGAAAAAGATTACATAAAATTGACAAATGGTAGAACTTGTGTTATAATATTCTTGTAGGGTAAAATATAACGCTTCGAAATTATTAATTCGGAGACTAACTCACAGAATTTAAGGAGGAAATGATATGAAGAGACACGAGATTGCCTATGTAGGTGAGGCATCAATTACATCACTTAATGCCGAAATTAAGAAAAGAGAAGAAAACGGCTGGACATTAGTACCGCCGATATTAGCGAGGGAAAGGAGATTTGACAATTATGGCAATATGATTGCTCATGAAGGATTTATATTAACTTTTGAAAAGGAGGATTAATATTTTATAAAAAAAGCCGAGATTTAGTAATCTCGGTTTTTTTGATACTAATTTAAAAATTAAGAATTGTGAATATATTAATATTTTATTTTTAAAAATAATTTATTCGAAGGAGTGATGTGTATAGTCGTAGATATATATAATACTGATAAAAAGTATAATATAATTTATGTTGACCCATATTTGAACAATAAAGCTTGGCATAAAGGAAGTAGATCTACAAATAAACATTATAAAACAATGAATTTAGAGGATATAGTCAATATGAAAGACCGTGATAAATAAAATCACTAAAAAGTACTGTATCCTCTTTTTATTGGTAAAATTAACTAAAATGTTAAAAGCTTTTGTTATACTTGGTTTTTGGACAAGAGGAAACACAGAATATTGTTTATTTGGTACTAAAGTACATATAAAAAAAATCTAAAAAAGTTAGTCAAGTTATAATATCTGTTTGCAAAGAACATAGTAGAAAACCTAATGAAGTTAGAGATAAAATAATACAACTTGTTGGAGATTTGCCACGAATAGAACTTTTTGTTAGGCAGAAGTTTGATGGTTGGGATTGTTGATAAAATGAGGTTTAAAATATTGTTTTAGTAATAACAAGAAAAAAAGGTGTTACAAATATTATCTTAAATTATATAAATTCTAAAGAAATGTATTTGAAAAAATATAATTAGTTTAGTAAATTATATTGATAAAGACTTAATGACTCTGTAATTTTTTGCTTAAATATTGACATATACCCCTATAGGGTATATAATAATTTTTGGATATGGAGGTAGAAAATTGAAAAATGAAAAATGTAGTGAGTGTCTAGCTTGTGCAAAGTCCACACATAGAAGTGAAATTGAAAAGAAAAAGATTATTAAAAGATTAAATATAATTGAAGGACAAGTCCGAGGGATTAAACAAATGATAGAAAATGATAGATATTGTGATGATGTACTGACTCAAATGTCTGCAATAAATAACTCTATTGAAAGTTTAGAAAACTCAATATTGGAAAGCCACATAAAAAGCTGTGTATCAAATCAAATAAAAGCAGGAAATTTAGAAATAATAGATGAAGTAATGGAACTTTTTAAAAGGTTGCGTTAAAAATAACATAGATAAAAATAAAGTAATAATAAAAAATATAATAAATAAAAACAAATTGTAAAAAATATTAATGTATGAGTAGTAAAAAAGTTTATTTTCGTAAACTATATTGCTAGAGATATGATTGGAGGAATAAAAATGAAAGATTTAAAATTAAAAATATCAGGAATGCACTGTACAGGTTGCTCTACAAGACTTGAAAAAGTGCTAAATAATGTAGATGGAATTAAAGAAGCAGTTGTAGATTTTGAAAAAAAAGAAGCAAATGTAATATATGATGAATCAAAAATAGATATTTCAAATATAAAAAATGTAATAGACGATGCAGGATTTAAGGGAGAATAGCAATATGAAAAAAGTACTTTTAAAAATAGGTGGAATGACATGTTCTGCATGCTCTTCTGGTCTTGAAAAGTATTTAAACAAACAAAATGGAATAAATGCAAGTGTAAATTTAGTAATGAATAATGCAAATATAGAGTACGATGAAAATATACTAAAACTAGAAGATGTAGAGGAATATATAAAAAAAGCAGGTTTTGAATCACTTGGAATTGATGATTTAAAAGGCGAAGATAAAAATGAAATTAAAGAAAAATTAAAATTAGCAGTTTTAAGTGTTATTTCAATACTAATTTTGTATATATCAATGTCACATATGATAGGATTAAAACAAATACCATATCTTAGCATGGAAGTATATCCTAAAAATTATGCTATGGTACTTTTAATACTCACAAGTTTTGTTATATTTTTAGGAAAAGATATATTAAAAAATGGATATAAAAATCTAATTCATAAAACTCCTAATATGGATACACTTGTGATGATAGGGGTACTTGCAAGTTTTATATATAGTGTTTATGGTACTGTAAAAATATTTCTTGGTAATACTAGTTATTTAGAAAGTTTATATTTTGAATCTGCTGCAATTGTTATTTTCTTTATAAAGCTTGGAAAATACGTAGAGGGAAAAAATAAAGAAAGAACAAAAGAAGCATTAAAAAATTTAATGACTATCACACCAAATCATGCAACCGTTATAAAAGATGGAAATGAAATTACCGTTACCTTAGATGAAATTAAAAAGGGTGATATTGTTATATGTAAACCAGGAGAAAAAATAGCAGTTGATGGAACAATAGTAGAGGGATTTACTCATATAGATGAATCTTTTATAACTGGTGAAAGTACTCCAGTAAAAAAAGAAATAGGACAAAATGTAATAGCAGGTAGTATAAATTATGACGGTAAAATAAATTATGTAGCACAAAAAATAGGAAAAGATTCAACGGTATCTGAAATTGTAAGATTAGTTGCAAATGCCACTTCTACTAAAGCTCCTATTTCCAAGGTAGCAGATAAAGTAAGCGGATACTTTGTACCATTTACGTTACTAATAGCACTAATTTCTTTTGCTATTTGGCTTGTAATTTCTAATAGTTTAGCTGTTGCAATAAATATTTTTGTTAGTGTTTTAGTAGTTGCTTGTCCTTGTAGCTTAGGGCTTGCAACGCCACTTGCAATAGTAATAGCTTCAGGTAATGCAAGTAAGAAGGGAATACTTGTAAAAACAAGTGAAGCTTTGGAAAATGCTCATAAAGTAAAAACAGTATGTTTTGATAAAACAGGAACTTTAACAACTGGGAAACTAGATGTTTCTAAAATATATAGCTACGAAGGATATAGCGTAGAAAAAATGTTTAATATTGTAGCTAGTGTAGAAAAAAATTCTGAACATCCAATAGCTAAGGCAATACTTGAAAAAGCAACTATTCAAAATATGAATTTAGAAGAAACTTTAAATTTTAAAGCAATCCCAGGATATGGAATAAGTGCAACTTTGAAATCTAGTAAAAAAGTTTTAATTGGAAATTTAAAACTTATCAATGAAAAAGAAGATATAAAATTAGAAAAAGAAAAGCTAATTGATTATGAAAGCCTTGTTTTAAATGGAAATACTGTGCTTATTGTTAGTATAAATGGAGTTGTTGCAGGAATTATTGGCTTAAGAGATAAAGTAAAGAAAAATGCCAAAACTGTAGTTGAAAAATTAGAAAAAAGCAATATAGATGTAGTAATGATAACAGGTGATAATGAAAAAACGGCTAGTATTATTGCAAATGAAATTGGAATAAAAAATGTTATTTCAAACGTTACTCCAAAGCAAAAAGCCGAGTCTATAAAAAATTTAAAAAAAAGCGGATATGTTATGATGTGTGGTGATGGAATTAATGATAGTGTTAGTTTAGTAACTGCAGATATTGGAGTATCTGTTTCAAATGGAACGGACATTGCTATTAATAGTGCAAACGTTGTACTTATAAATGATAATATAGAAAAGATACTTGAATTAATTGAAATAAGTAAAAAAACAGTAAAAAATATAAAACAAAATTTGTTTTGGGCTTTTGTGTATAATGTATGTATGATACCAATAGCATGTGGAGTATTAAAACCTATTGGAGTAGAGCTAAATCCAATGATAGCAGCTTTTGCTATGACGATTAGTAGTTTTTGTGTTGTTTTAAATGCTCTAAGATTAAAAATAAAGTAAAAAGGAATGAAAAAATGAAAAAAGTTAGTTTAAATGTTAAAAAAGTAAACAAAGATAAAAAGTCATATAAATTAAATCAGTTCTCAAGAACAGAACTTTTAATAGGAAGAGATAGTATAGATAAGCTAAAAAATTCAAAAGTTGCTGTATTTGGAATAGGTGGAGTTGGTTCTTTTGTAGTTGAAGGACTTGTAAGAGCAGGAGTTGGAAATTTTGTACTTATAGATGATGATAAAGTTTGCCTTACTAATTTAAATAGACAAATAATAGCAACAAGAAAAACTGTTGGAAAGTATAAAGTTGAAGTTATGAAAGAAAGGATACTTGAAATAAATCCTAATGCAAATGTTACTATATATCAAGAGTTTTTTATGCCCGGTAATAATCAAGATATAATAACAAGTGATCTTGATTATGTAGTTGACGCTATTGATACTGTAACAGCTAAAATAGAAATTATAACAAGATGTAAAAGTTTAAATATACCAGTAATATCTTCTATGGGAACAGGAAATAAATTAGATCCATCAAAATTACAAATCACTGATATATACAAAACAAGTGTGTGTCCACTTGCAAAAGTAATAAGAAAAGAACTTAGAAAAAGAAACGTAAAAAATGTAAACGTAATTTTTTCTACAGAAGAACCAATAAAACTTGATCAAAATTTAGAATGTTCATGCAAAGTAAATTGTATATGTCCACCTGGTACAAAAAGAAAATGTAGTACTAAAAATCAAGTCCCAGGTAGCATATCATTTGTTCCGTCTGTTGCTGGACTTATGATAGCTGGAAAAGTTGTTACTGATATAATTAAAAAGTAGGTAGTAAAATGGAAAAAATGACAAATATATATTTAGATTATGCAGCAAATACGCCTGTTGATAAAGAAGTATTAGATACTTTTTGTGATACAACTTTAAAGTATTTTGCAAATCCGACATCAACACATCCACTAGGAAAAATAGTAAATGAAAAAATAAAAGAATCTTCAGATAATATAATGAATTTGTTAAAGCAACATACAAATTTAGATAGTGATATGGAGATTATCTATACATCTGGAGCTAGTGAGTCAAATAACTTAGCTATAAAAAGGCGTTGCTAAAAGTTACAAGGAAAATGGAAAACATATAATTTCCACATTTTTAGAACATTCATCAGTTAGTTCACCACTTACATATTTAAAAGAAGAAGGATATGAAATTGATTTAGTAAATATAACAAGTCTTGGAAAGATAGATATAGAACATTTAAAATCACTTCTAAGAGCTGATACAATACTTGTTTCTATATGTTATGTTGATAGTGAAGTTGGAAATGTTGAACAAATTGAAGAAATTTCAAAATTGCTAAGTAACTACAAAAATTGTTTTTTACATGTAGATGCAACTCAGGCTGTTGGAAAAGTTAAACTTAATTTTTCTGGTGTTGATTTAATTTCATTTGCACCACACAAATTTAATGGATTAAATGGATTTGGAGCATTACTAAAAAAAGAAGATATTGTACTAGAACCAATTATAAATGGAGGGACAAGCACAACTATTTATAGGAGTGGAACACCTGTAGTTGGTCAAATATGTGCACTTGAAAAGGCGTTAGATATAACATTTAATAAATTTACTAAAAGATATGAATATGTAAAAAATTTAAATGAAATTATAAGAAATTATTTTTCTAAATATAAAGATGTGAAGATTAATACACTAGATACTGAAAATCCATATATACTAAATATAAGTATTGATAATATAAAAGCTATTAACTTTAAAGAAAAACTAGAAGAATATGGTGTATGTGTGTCAATAAAATCTGCATGTAGTGTACAAACCACGCCATCTAGGGTAGTAAATAGTATGTTTCATGATAAAAAAAGAGCATTGGGTGCTTTTAGAATAAGTTTAAGTCACCTTACAAGTAAAGATGAAATAGATTCATTTTTAAATATTTTTGATATTTGTTATGACAAAATTAAAGGAGAAGTAAATGGAAAGGTATGAAGAAATAGAAAAAGATATAGTAACAACTTATAGGAAAAAAATTTGGAATAAATTTATAAAAGCAATAAGAGAGTTTGAGATGATACAAGATGGTGATAAGATAGCTGTGTGTATTTCTGGTGGTAAGGATTCAATGTTACTTGCTAAATGTATGCAAGAACTAAAAAAACATAGAAAGATGAATTTTGAACTTGTATTTTTGGTAATGGATCCTGGGTATAATAAAATAAATAGACAAAAGATAATAAATAATGCTAAGCTTTTAAATATTCCAATTACTATATTTGAGTCTAATATATTTGAAGCTGTTGAAAAGATAGATGATCATCCTTGTTATATTTGTGCTAGAATGAGAAGAGGACATTTGTATAGAAAAGCAAAAGAACTTGGATGCAATAAAATTGCACTTGGACATCATTTTGATGATGTTGTTGAAACAATACTTATGGGAATGCTATATGGTGCTCAAATGCAGACTATGATGCCAAAACTACATAGTACATATCATGAGGGTATGCAGCTTATAAGGCCATTATATTTTGTTAAAGAGGCAGATATTATAAAATGGAAAGAAAGAAATGACTTACATTTTATACAATGTGCATGTAGGTTTACTGAACATTGCACTATGTGCGACAATGGTGGCGGTGGCTCAAAAAGAGAGGAAATGAAAAAGCTTTTAAAACAGTTAAGAAGTGTTTATGATAAAGTTGATATGAATATATATAGTAGTACAAAAAACGTTAATCTTAATACCCTTATATCATACGTAAAAGATGGAAAAGTTCATAGTTTTATGGATGATTATGATAAAAATAAGAAAAATTTAGAAAAAGATTAAAGCTGTATTATGTTTTAAAATGTGAAAATGATGTAATATAGTACAGTATGGTATAGATAGTATAATATAATATAATATAATATGTTAAATACTTAGGACTTTAAGAAAGGTTCTAAGTTTTTTTTCTATATTTTAATTGGTGAAAATATAATAATGACAAAATTAATAAAAATTTATTATTATTATTACCTTAAATTTTGAAAATCTAGTTATGCGTTAAGAGATTAAATTTTCATGGGATATTTTTTGAAAATATGGACAATTTTTTTGTTTTATTATATAATTTACGAAGTAGAAGTGTTATTAAAAGTTATGACATTTTAACATAAAAAATGAGGTGGAGATGTGGAAAGCAAGTTATATAAAGCTTATGCTGAAGTAGATGAAATTTTAGAGTTGATGGAAGATACGTATAAGTTTAAAATCCCTGAAAAATTAAGAGAGTTATTTAAAAAAGAAAAATTACAGAATTATAGTCCAAACATAGATCTAAAAATTTCTTTAGATGAACAAAATTTACAAAGAGAAACTTTTTCTATATTGGCAATGTTAAATCTTAAATATTGGTGTGAAGATGAAAAAGAGAAACAAGAGCTTATGACTATTTATAAAAAAAATGATGCCAAAAAAGAGGAATTAATAGAAAAAATACGGCGCAGATAATTTATTTAAGAAAAATGAAGATGAAAGTAAGATAGAAGAAGCAAGCGCAGAAAAAAGTATTGATATATATAAAGAGAAAAATTTTATAAAGAAGATGATAAATAAAATTATGAGATTTTTAAAAAGAATATAGGGAGAAATTTTTTATGGAAGATAATACAGAGCAAATGAAAGAATATTTAAAATTAAAGAAATTAGAAGATGAAAATAAAACCAACGATTTAATTGATGAAATATATGATAGTGTTTTAAATGAAGTACAAAATAGCAAATAAACGAAAGGTAAGTGAAAAATTATGACAAAAGATGAAAAAGTTGAAATAGAAAGAAAGGTAATGAAAAAATTTATGAACTATTTCAAGGATAATAGACTAGATTTTAATGATACACAGTTATTGCAAAGAATGCAGGAATCTATAGCAAGAATATTTCAGCTAGAAGTAGAGGAAATGGGATATAATTATAGTCCTAGTGAAAATAATGTAAAAAATACTATCGAATTAAATTTTGTAAATGATATTGATGGATGGTATAAGGGATTGTGCAATAGTTATAGTGTACCGCCTACTATTACATATAATATTGCACATTTATATAAAGACTTACAAGATCGAGATGTTGATAAAAGATTGTTTGCCTGTAAAAACTTATACAGAACAGTTTTTCATGAGTTACAACATCATAGACAATATTTAATGACAAGAACAAATGTTAGTAGTAGAGATGGACTAAGATATGCTAGAGACTTTGCACTTATGAGATATTTGCAAAAAAAATGGTATAGAGATGTTAATGAAAGAGGTGGAGTAGGCAATTATGATTCATGTACAATAGAGAATAATGCAAACGAAGTTGGATATAGGCAGTATTTAGAAACAATTGGAAGTTATGATGAAACTATAACAGATTTAATGAATATTGAAAAAGGAAAGCTTTACACATCTAGGTATAAATCTGATGTAAGTTCTTGGGATGGGAAAATGTACTATACTAGTAATGGCTTGCAAGAAAGAGATGACGTTACAGTGCCAATTTTGGATGACTTAATATGTGTTAGAGGTGGAACTAAAATTTTAAAAGACTACCCAATATTACAGAAAGAATATAATTTGGATGGAACCAAAAAAACAGCGGTTGAGCTTATCAAAAATATGCAACAAGAAATGTCAACAATATCTAAAAATCAAGCGTTGATGCCTCAAGAAAGAGCAGAGCTTATGAAAGATGGACAAGAGATGTATTATGATTTGATATATAGACAACTTGAAAAAAGTACTCCGGAGCAACTTAATCAAATTGTAACACAAATTGGAAAAGAGGGAAGCAAGAGAATACTTAGTGAAATATCACATTTTTTTCAACGTGAATTGGCAGAAAGAATAAATGCATCAGCTAAAATGGCCACAGCACAAGAAAGAATGGGTAAGGATGGTTTCATAATGCCAGATAATGGTGGAAAAATATCTGTTGAACAAGATGGAAAAATAAAGCAAATGAGTTTTGATGAATTTATAAATACAATAGATCCTAAACTATTACAGAAAAATTTTGATATACCAGCTGGAAAAGATAAGGGAGAGATGACAGCTAAAAAATTTGTAGAAAAATACTTTTTTGATTACTTACCTCCAAGTGGAGAAGTAACTTTAGCAAATGGACAAATTATAACAGCAAAGCAGTATATAGAACAATATGTGTTGACAATAAATAAACTAAGAGTTGAAAAACCTCCATATAAGATTATCACAGAAACTATGAAATTGGATGATCCATGGAAAATTCATAATGAAAATTTTAAAAGATTGGAGCAATACTATGACAAAAAAGAAAAAAATATTGCTCAAATAAGCTTGAAGATAGACAAGTCTGATTTATCAAGACGAAAAATGAGTTGGATCAATGAATATATTAAGGATTATGATGAGACTGAGAGTAATTTAGCATATGATTATAGAAAAGAACATGAAGGAGAAAATATAAAAAAGGTATTAGAAAGTGTTAAAGCTGGCAAATTTGAGGATGGATTTAATGTTGCAGAAGTATCTGAAAATTATTTTTCAATGTACGTTGGACCTATGGCTAGACTTATAAAAGCGGCAAAATCATTGACGATTGATGGAGGTGTAAACTATCTTGAAAAGTTTACTGATATTCCAGAAGTAAACGAAATTCTGCTAAAAATTAAGGATAGTAATGGTTTAAAACACAAGCATATTGAAGCTGAAAAAAATAGAAAAAATGGCACAATTCCAAAATATAAAGAGACATTGGCGGAAATGGATAGGAGAATAGCACAAGAGTATTTGGAAAGTAATAATTTAGTTATGGGATCGGTCCAGAAGGAAATTGATTATAGACGTAGATTAACAGCTAATAATTTATTAAAAATTTCTGATGAAGCTGAAAGAAAAGATATTCCAATGCTAACTATACAACAAATATCATTAAGTAGAGTTTTAGCAAGACAGGATGGAAAAACACCAAGCAAGTCATTTTATGATCAAAAAAGAAAAGGATGGTTTTGCTTTACTAATACTAATTTAGAAAATAAATTGCCAGAAGATCAATCAGTACCTAGGCCAACTAGTACTGATACTTATGATGCAAGAGGTTTATCAATTTTAAATATCGTAAATAGTACAATAAAGGTTGGAACAGGAATGAATGACATAAATGAAGTATCAGAAAAAATTATAAAGACACAAGAAAAAAACTTGCAAAGGAGTAGATAAAGTAGTAAAGGTTTAAAAATGTTATTATTTTCTTGATAAGTATATGTAAAAAGTACCAAAGTAATAGGTTTATGTTACTTATGTATTTTGCTAAAATGGAAGCTAAGTTTTAATAAAGTGTAAATTTTATTTTACAGATTAAGCAAAAAAATTTAAAATAATTTTGTTAATGAATTTTTAAGGAGGAATAATTATGCCAGAAAATAAAGTAAAAATGCATTCGTTAAAGCAATATTACAAACTAACAGATGAAAAGTTATTAGAGTTATTTGATGAGAATAGTATTAAACTAAAAAGTTATGCAAAGAAGATATATGGTGACAACTTTGAACTATCAGAGGAAAATAAAAAAGAATTAGTGTTAGATATGCTACTTATGACATTAGAATCATGTGATTGTAAAGCTGAGATACCAAGTAAAATAAGCATAGAAAGCAAGTTAGATGAAAATGTACATATAAGAGAAGTTTTAGAAGAAAAATTAGGAATAAAAAAAGATTATAAAATTCAAGGATTAATTGGAGATCATGGAATTTACCAAAGTACGGATTTTATGCTTGATGATATAGCAGAAATTGATCAACTTGATATTACACCAGAAGAGTTTAGAGCAATTTCAGATAAATATTTTGCTAGAATATCAGATATGATACAACAAAATAATTTGTTGAAAATGCAAATTAAATATGAATCAGATGATTTGTCAGAAGATATATCGATTGATTCTTTAAAAGAAAACTTCTTTGAATTTTTAAATGGAAATCGTGAATTAAATTTAAAAAATAAGGTATATGTTAAAGAAATGATGAACCTAGTAAGATCGTATGATAAGTATTCTTTGTTAAATGGTTCAAAGCAAGTAGAAGATGAACTATCATCTGGATTATATGAGCTTGTAAGATACCCAAATAGTTACTTTTCAAATGAAGAAAGAACTTGTTTAGACAAGATTGCTAGTATGTGGAAAAGTAAAGATTTTAGGAATTTTAAAAATCTAAAATTATTAAGAAAAAGATATAATGATATTTTAAGTGGAAATGAAGGTAGTAGAAAAGATATTAAAAAATGTGTACAGAAAATAGATAAAATACTTAGTAATGGAATTCCAACAGTAAAAAATGCATCAAAAGTAAAAAACGAAATTGCAACATTGTATGCTAATTTTGAATGTGAAAATAGAAATGATATAATAAGTCATTTGGTTAATCCACAAAAAAGTACCAGGGTTTCTAAAAAAGAAGATATTCCTGAAAATATGCTTATACATGTTTATGATCCTGAATCGTCTAAATTGCTTGAAAATGTATTTGCTACATTAATTGTGGATAGATATAAAAGAGCTATAGGTGAAGAGCCAAATGTGGCTGAAGAAGTCGGATTTTATAAATATCTTGATAAAAGTATAAATGAAGCTGTAAAAAAAGATTTAAATAGATTTAAAGATAAAATTGATATTAATTATATTAAGGATGCTGCAAATGAGTTAAAGCCTAATATTACGTTTAAATTTAAAGATGAAGATATATTGTTTAGAAAAGAAGTACTCCAAACTCAAGAGCATCAAATTGCATGTAGACTTTCTGTACCAGACGAAATAAAAGACATAGGAGAAGAGTGTAGGGGACTTAGTTTTGCTGTTGGAATTAATAGTGATAAGCTAAGAGCTGAGGATATTTTATTATGTTCAGATAAAAATGCAAATTCTAACGTAGGAATTGATAATATACCTGTAGAAGATAAATTTGTTGAGTTATCAAAAACAAGAAAAGAACTTGAGGCGGTAAAAACTAGAACAGAAGTGCTTTTAAAGCGTGAAAATCTAGAAGCTGGTTATCTACTTATTATAAAATCAAGAGATTTAGATGAAGATGAAATAATGTTAGAAGAAAATGAGATTAATAAAGCAAATAAACTTGGAATTAAAATAATAGAAATTGACACTAGAGAAATAGAAAAAAATGAAAATATTCAAGATTATTTTAGACAAGAATTAGGAAAACAATGTGAAATTTCAGATAAAATAGTAAAAAATGAACTGTCTAGAAATGACGAATTACCAGTAAATGAGGATAAAGAAAATGTATCCTTTCAAAAGGATTAGTATTATTTGTTGTACAAAATATAATGTGAATTTAATACATTTTAAACAGTAACTATTACTGGATTTATTTGCTAGAGGAAGCATATTAAATATATTGACTTTCACTAATAATTATTATATACTGTTCTTGATGTAATATCAATTAATAAAAATGTGAAAGGAGTTAGTATGGCATTAAAGAAACAAGTAAAAATAATCGAAAAAATGATAAATATTGTTATTATATTTTTGTTGGGAGTTGCCATTTTAAATATTTTCTTTTTTAAGGATAATTTAATGAAAAGTTATAATTATAAATTCATTATAGTATTTTCGATTATATATGGTGGTATATTTTTGGCGACTATGTATTTTTTTAAAAGAAATAATAGAAAGAGTATAAGTAGTAAAAGCAGTAAAAACAGTAAAAGCGGTATAAAGAATTTAATTATGTACATTTTTTTAATTTTTATACAAGTAATATATGCAGTATTGATTTTTAGAACAATTGGCTGGGATGTAGGAATGGTGTATGGATCCGCATGTGATCTTGTCAATGGAACATTTAATAGTGCAGAATATTTTTCAATGTATGGAAATAATGTGTTACTTTTATTATTCTTAGAAGTATTATTTAGAGCTGTTAAATTAGTTGGATTCAATAATTATTTATTAGTTTCAATTGTTTTTAATATTTTTATGATTGACTTAGCAATTTACTATATTTATAAAATATGTGAAAAATTAATGGGGAAAAAATATGGTATACTTTCATATTTTATTTCAATTCCAATGTTAGGATTGAGTCCATATTTAGCAGTAGTGTATTCTGATACGTTATCTTATATTTTTCCTATAATTATATTTTATAATTATATATCATATAAAAATGAGAAAGATAGTAAAAGTAAATTAAAGTTTATTTTTTATATTGCCTTCTTTTCCATTTTAGGATATTTGGTAAAACCGACAAATATTATAATATTAATTGCAATTTTTATTATTGAATTAATTTCTATGATAGAAAAAAGAATCTTTAAAAAACAATCTGATAAGCAAAAGCAAATATTGTTAAATAAGAATAAATATAAACAGTATTTTATTAATTGTTTGACTGTTTTTTTAACAATATTAGTAGTTTATGGTAGTTTTAGTATATATAAAAATTTAAGACTTAAAAAGTATATACCAAAAGATCTTATATATCAAAATAGTTTTCCTATGACACATTTTATGATGATGGGATTAAAGCCAGAAGGGTATGATGGAAAATATTATGGCGTTTATTCAGAAGATGATGTAAATAGTACAAAGTCTCAAATAGGAAAAAATGCCAAAAAGGAATATAATATTAAACAAATAAAAAATAGGCTAAAATCAATGGGAATAAAAGGTTATATTTCATATTTATATGACAAATATACTTTTATTATTTCAGATGGTTCCTTCTTTTATGGTAATGAAGGAAGTTTTTATCAATCAGAGCCGTATTCAAATGGAAAATTAGCTAATTTTGTGCAAGACTTTTCATATGTAGATAGAAAATATTATAATAAAGTAACAATAAATATTATGCAATCTTATTGGATAATAGTACTTGGATTAATACTAATATCATCAATACTTAGCTTAATATATGATGAGGATAGAAAGTTTAGCATTTTAAAACTTTCTATTATAGGTATTATAGCATTTATACTGTTATTTGAGGCAAGGTCAAGGTACTTAATGAATTATTTACCTATATTTATACTTTTAGCTATCTATTCTATAAATACATTTGAAAAAATATATGAAATAAAATATAGTAAAAAAACTGTTGAATTATTAGAGGGGAAGAAATAAATTTTAATGAAAACTTTAAAAATTGATGAAAAATTAAACAAATAGTTAATAATAAAAAGATTCTTAGAATTTTTTGCAATATTTAAATTTATTATTGAAACTTTAAGAACTTTAGAATGCGATGAAGTTAAATATCTTAAATCTCCAAAAGTGTGAAAATAATTTGAAATTGTGTTACTATTGTGATATAATTTTCCAAAAAAAGGAGGCATAAGATGGAAAAAATTATAAAAATGCTAAAAAAATATAAAGAAGTAATAAGTTATTTAATTTTTGGAGTATTGACAACAGTTGTTTCGTTGGCTGTATATTATTTATCTGTATTTACATTTTTAAATCCAAATAATGCTTTTGAACTACAAATTGCTAATATAATTTCTTGGATTGTTGGCGTTTGTTTTGCATATTTTACAAATAGAAAATATGTATTTGAAAGCAAAGAAAAAAATAAATTAAAAGAAGCAAGTAAATTTGTATTTGCAAGAGTTGTAACTTTGATTATGGATATGATAATAATGTGGATAGGTGTAACATTATTGCATAGAAATGATAAAATAATAAAATTAATTTCACAAGTTGTAATAATAGTTTCTAATTATGTATTTAGCAAGATTTTTGTTTTTAAAAAAAAGGAGAATAATTAAAAATGGAAAAAAGGAAAATATCAGTAGTTATTCCTATGTATTATGAGGAAGAAGTAGCAAAAGAATGTTATAATAGAATGAAAAAAGTATTAAATGATATGAAGGGATATAACAATGAAATAATATTTATAAATGACGGAAGTAAGGACAAAACTTTAGAAATACTTGAAGAAATTGCTAGCCATGACAAGAATGTAAAAGTTATATCATTTGCAAGAAATTTTGGACACCAGTGTGCAGTAACGGCAGGACTAAAATATGTTACTGGAGATGTTGTATGTATAATTGATGCAGATCTCCAAGATCCACCAGAGTTAATAAAAGATATGGTTAAAAAATGGGAAGAGGGCTATGAAGTAATATACGGTAAAAGGAAAACTAGAGAAGGCGAATCATTTTTTAAATTATTTACTGCAAAAATGTTTTATAAAACATTAAACTTTTTTTCAGATGTAGATATTCCAAAAGATACAGGAGATTTTAGAGTCGTTGATAGAAAAGTTGTAGACACAATAAATTCATTATCTGAGCATAACAAATTTTTAAGAGGATTATTTAGTTGGGTTGGTTACAAACAATATGCATTTGAATATGAAAGAAAAGAAAGATTTGCAGGAAAAACTAAATATCCATTAAAGAAAATGCTAAAGCTTGCATCTGATGGAATAATTGGATTTTCAACAAAACCATTAAAAGCAATAGGATTATTTGGAATTTTAAGTATAGTTATATCATTTTGTATTTTAATATATGCTTTAATTGTATGTTGCTTTAAAATACCAAGTCTTGGAGCTGGATGGACGTCTATTATGTTTTGTATTACTTTTTTTGCTGGAGTACAACTTATATCAGTCTGGATTATGTCTGAGTATATTGGAAGGATATATGATGAAAGCAAAAATAGACCACAGTATGTAATTGCAAAGACGATTAATATTGATAATAACTAAATGAGAAATATTATATTAAAAGTATATAGTATGTAGTATATAGTATGTAGTATGTAGTATATAGTATATATATGGTATTAATAATATCAGAAAGTATAATAGAAAAGTTATAACAAAAGGGTGAACTTAAGAGGTTTATCCTTTTGTTTATATAAATACTTTTTTAGGCAGTACAAAATTCTAATATGAATTTTTAAGCTATATATATTAAAAATGTTTCAATCAAATTGTACAATTTCTAATTGTACAATTCTAAGTTTAATTATTTAAGTTTCTAAAACTAAAAACATAAAATAAATTTTCTCTATAAATTAATTATACTTTATTGTAATTTTAATTTTTCATTATTGAAAATTTTATCATGATATGTTAACATTTATTTATACTATATTAGTTATTTAATTATATATGTATTAAAAATAAGTAGGTGTGATTATGGAAAATGAAAATAAAGCTTTAGTAAGTGTAAGTGAAAAGTCACTTGCTAAAAGTTCATCTAAAAATTTGGGCGTAAAATATGATAATATAATAAGAGGATTAAAAGTTGCAGGAAGTGTTGGAATGTGGATTGGAGGAGCGTTTTGTACTTTTGCACCAATTCTTCCGTTACAAGTTGCTGGTTGGTCATTAGTTGTTGCTGCTGGTCTTGGAACAACTAATGCAATTCGTAAAACCGAACCATCACTTATGTTTATGACATCTAAAAAAAAGGGAGTTATAGAGATACAGGAAAATATGATACGAGCGCTTACGTCAAATATGAAAGGCTATACTGCATATGAAAAAGGTGGAATGATGGTACTTCAGACTTTGGTTGGATTTTCAAGATGGAAAGAAAATCTTAAAGGTTCGAGTTTTGAAATGGATGAAAATGGAAATAAAATATATGATCAAAAGATTTCTACTGCTACTCATGGCATAAATGTAAAGACTTTAAGTGCTCTTGAAAAACTTGGATATATAAAGATTGATAGCATAGATGATAAAACAAGAGGGGCACTAGGTAGCTTGATTGGATTACCAGCATCTAAGAAAAAGAGTCTTTTAATAGCTGAAAAAATAGGCTTTAAAAATTGGCCTGATTTAAAGAAAATTTTTAAAGCAAAAATTAGTGGCGATAAAGAAACTCTAGACTCTATGAGAAAAGATATGAAGCAAGTAAATTTTAGGTTGACTGATAAGGAAATAAATTTTGAAGAACTGTATAATAGGTGTGCAAATTTAAAAGAAGTAACAAGTAAAGAGGAAAAATTAGCGCTAATGAGATTGGGCATTGTATTTGACAATGTAAAAGGAATACTTGCAAACAAAAACATTGACATTGAAAAAGATATGTTTGGAAGAGATATAATAAAATATGGAGAAAAGTATTCATTTAGCGATAGAATATCTAAAGAAGAGGAAGAAGAAGGAATAGGTGTAAAACCAGTAAAACTTAATGACGAATTAAGAAAAAATGTTAGAACTAATGAAGAAATTGCATTAGAATCTAGTAAAAGAGAAGAAATTGAAGTTAAAAGTGTAGAAAAAAGCAAAAATGAAGAAGAAAAACAAAAAATTAGTGATGAAAATAATTTAACGATATAAATGTAATTATAGCGCAATATAGACATTTCTGTGGTGGTGTTTATACTTATATATATATTTCTATATAATACTCATTACTGTAAATTATTGTAAATTAGAAAGAAGTATGATAAAATATAAATGTGGTGTATGTTTTTTTATGCACTGAAAGGAATGAATGGTTATGGAAAATGAAAAAATAACTTTAAAAAACACAAAAACAGAAATTTTAGATGCACTTAATGCAGCTTTAGAGAGAGAAAGAAATATGTCAAAAATTAAATCAAATCCTGTTGCTGAATAAAAAAAGAAAAAAGTCGAAGAGGCAATAGAAACTTCAAAGAAGAATGTTGATGATAATGTTTTCTCAGATGAACTAAATAATAAGTTTAAAAGTTTAGAAACAGCAATTTTAGCCGAAGAAGAAAAATTAAAAGAATTATATGGAATCGAGAAAGAAGTAAGTAATTTAACTTTAGTTGTAAATGCAGGAAAAGATTGTCTTTTAGAAATTGAAAATAAGAAAAAAATACAAACTGAGGAATTAAGTATAAAGATCAAGAGCTTAGAAGATGAATATAAACAAAAAGAAGATACTTTACAAAAGGAGTATGAACAAAAAGCAAAAGCATTAAAGCTTGAAAGAGACAGGGAAGTTGAAGAATATAATTATAAATTAAAAAGAGAAAGAGAAATTAGTAACAATAAATGGGAAGATGAAAAAAAAGAAAGAGAAGCAAAATTAAAGGCAATTGAAGATGAAACAATAAAGCTATTTGATGAGGCAAAAGAAAAAGCTGAATATATTGAAGATTTAGAAAAAAAGGTAAGCGATATTCCAGCACTACTTGAAAAAGAATATCAAAGAGGAAAGAAGGAGACTACTACAGATTTAGAAAAAGAACATAAATATTCTATAGAATTGTTAAGTAAAGACTATAAAAATACAATAGATAGGCAAGAAGATAAAATTGAATCATTAAAAGAAGAAGTTGAAAAATTAACTTCATTAAATGCTGCTCTACAAGAAAAGATGTATGAGGCTTATGCTCAAATAAAGGAACTTGCTACTAAAACAGTTGAAGCAAATGGAGGAGTAAAGATTCTTGGAAATAATTCTACTGAGAATAAGTAGGACTATTAATTAAAAAATAATAAAAATAGTGTGTAGGTTAAAAATAAAAAGGGTTTATAAAACGTATGAGGTGAAAATAAATGAAAAATAAAAGTAAAATTGGAATTATTATATTTTGTACAATTATTGTAATTGCAGTTATTTTTACTATTATTATATGTGTTAATTTGAAAAAAAATTCGAAAATAGATGAAAATTTAAACAGTAATATTCAAAATAATTTAAATGATAAAGTTGAAGGTGAAAATGAAAAAAATATAAATACAGATACTGATAAATCATCAAGTACTTCTAATAATGAAGTAAATGGAAACATTAACTCAGGTAATAGTAAACTTAATGAAAATACTTCAAATAATAATAGTGATCAAGGTAATTCAACTACTTCAACTAAAGAAAATGATGAAGAAGCTGAAAATATAAGTAAGCAAGATGTAGTTGAAAATAATGATTATGAAGAAAAAAGTGATGAAGATAGTATACTTGGAACATGGAATACAGTAAGTGTTATGGATATGTCAACGGCTGAAACTTATACGAATTTGAAAGATATATTTGGTACATCATACATTACTTATGGAAGTTATTTAAAATTAAATGCTGATAAAACGTTTGAAGATTTTACTTACCCTGTAACAAATAGTAAAACTCCTACAAGCGGTACTTATGAAATACTTAGAAATTATTACAAAATGGGAGACTGCTATGTTCAGTTAGAGTATTCAAATGGAGAAACTATTACTGCTCAAAGAGTTTTTCGTGATAACACAAATACTGCTTATTTAACATTTAATAGGGATAACTTAAGTTATGATTTAAAAAAATAAATATTAATATTAGTCTAGCTATTTTGGCTAGGCTTTATTTTTTTATTAAAATTAAAAAATGTAGTTTATATTAATAAATTATATTAGTAAGTTATAATCGTAATAACTCTAATTATGTATTTTAATTTTTAAACTTTAAAATGAGTAAAATTTTTAATTAATATTACACAGATAATGATTTTTTTTTTCAATTATGATATAATAAAGTTGGTTTTTGTATTACGGTATGCAATTAATAATTGTTGTAATACCTAGTTATAAAATTGGAGGTAAAGTAATATGGGAAAATTTAAGAAAACTGAAACTAGTATTGAAGGTGTTTATATAATAGAGCCAACTGTTTTTGGAGATAATAGAGGATATTTCATGGAAACATATAGTGAGGCTGATTTTTTTGAAATAGGAATAACAAATAAATTTGTGCAAGATAATCAATCAAAATCTAAAAAGGGTGTACTAAGAGGATTACATTTTCAAAAGGAAAATGTACAAGCTAAGCTTGTTAGATGCATAAGTGGAGAGGTTTTTGATGTAGCTGTAGATCTAAGACCAGGCAGTAAGACTTATGGAAAGTGGGAAGGCGTTATATTGTCTGAAGAAAATAAAAAAATGTTTATGATACCTAAAGGCTTTGCACATGGATTTTTAGTATTATCTGACAGCGCAGAATTTGCATATAAGTGTGATGATGTGTATAACCATGAAGCAGAAGGTGGACTTTTATTTAATGATCCAGATGTAAATATAGCTTGGCCAGAGGTTGAGGGAATGACAAAAGACGAATTATTAACTTCACCTAAAGATGCACTTTGGCCAACTCTTAAAGAATTAGAAAAAACTGAATTATTTAAAAATTTATAATTTATAATTTATAGTAAGTATTATAATTAATTTTAAAGTTTGATTTAAGTAGGTTTTGTTATGGAAAATATTAATATAAAAATTAAAAATAAAAGTAGTATAAAAGATTTTTTTGAAAATAAAGTTAAGCCTAAGAAAAAAATAGCAATTACTTTTTTGATCACCTGTCTTGTTATTTTTGGTGTTATACTCGGTTATAATATACTTTTTACGAATTATATAAATTTAACACAGCTAAAGACTAATACTAATATGCAAATGATGGGGTACTATATAAAAACAAAAAATGGTAAGACTATTGTAATAGATGGTGGAAACATAGGAGATGCTAAAAATTTAGAACAATATATTGAAGAAGGTGGTGGCAAGGTTGATTATTGGTTCTTAACTCATTTTCATACAGATCATACAGGTGCTATAAGTAGTATTATTGAAAATACAAAAATTGATATTAGCAATATTGTATGTAAGTTTTGTAGTAAGGATTTAGTTGAGCAATATGAGCCTAGTAGACTTGAACAATACAAAGTTATTACAAATGCACTTGCAAATGAAAGAGTAAGAGATAAAATTATTACGCCAAAAGTTTCCGATATTTTTAATATAGACGGGGTGAAAATAAAAATTATAAGTGTTTATGAAGATGATATATTTAATAATCTTGGCAATAATACAAGTATGGTTTTTAAGTTAGAAGTAAATAATAAGTCTATTTTATTTTTGGGAGATACCGGTGTAGAAAGCAGTAAAAAATTATTAGAATATCACTTGGATGATTTAAAAAGTGATTATGTTCAAATGGCACATCATGGTCAAAATGGTGCAACATTAGAACTATATAAAAAAATTGATCCAAGTTATGCACTTTGGCCAACACCTGATTGGCTTTGGGATAATAATATTGGAGACGGTTTTGATACTGGTCCATATAAAACGATTGAAACAAGAAATTGGATGAAAAGTTTAAATGTTAAGAAAAATTATATAGAAAAAGATGGAGACATAACTATAAAAATATTTTAAATAGGAGGTATTAGCTTATGAAAAACATATTAATAACTGGTGGAGCAGGATTCATTGGCTCAAATTTTGTTAATTTAATGGTAAAAAAATATGGAGATAAATATAGATATATTGTATATGATAAGATGACATATGCAGCAAATATGGAAAACTTGAAAGAAAGTAAAGGAAAGTACGTGCTTGTTGAAGCAGATATTTGTGATCTTAATAAAGATATAGAGACATTAAAAAAATATGAAATTGATGCAGTTGTTCATTTTGCAGCAGAATCACATGTAGACAACAGCATAAAAAGACCACTTACATTTACTGAAACTAATGTAATGGGAACACATGCGTTAATTGAAGCTTGCAAACAAGTGTGGAAAGAAGGATCTAAAAACAAATTTGTACATGTTTCAACAGATGAAGTTTATGGTTCATTAGGCAAAGAGGGATATTTTACTGAAACATCACCAATAAAACCAAATAGTCCTTATTCTGCGTCAAAAGCATCTTCTGATCTTATAGTTTTTGCATATGGCAAAACGTATAAAATGAATGTAAATGTTACAAATTGCTCAAATAATTATGGACCAAATCAACATCATGAAAAGTTGATACCACATATGATTTCACTTGCATTAAAAGATGAAAAGCTTACTGTTTATGGAAAAGGATTAAATGTAAGAGATTGGCTATATGTTGAAGATCATTGTGAAGCAATTGATATAATATTACATAATGGAAGAAGTGGTGAAAGGTACAATATTGGTGGACATAATGAAAAAAGAAATATTGATATTGTAAAGTTGATACTTCAAAGGTTGAATAAACAAGAATCATTAATTAGTTACGTTGAGGATAGAAAAGGACATGATTTTAGATACGCAATTGATCCAACAAAGTTAAAAAAAGAATTTGGTTGGGAGCCAAAAACTATGTTTAATGATGGTATAGTAAAAACTATTGATTGGTATTTAGCTCATGAAGAATATCTTGAAAAATAGTTAAGTTTGACATTGCAGGATTTGTGTTGTATAATCTACGGTATTGGAGGCAAATTTTATGAAAAAAATTGCTGTAATGATCCCTTGCTATAACGAAGAATTAACTATAAAGAAAGTGGTTGAAGATTTTAAAAAAGAATTGCCAGATGCGTATATATATGTATATAACAACAATTCTAAGGATAATACTGAAAAAATTGCTAAAGATGCTGGTGCAATTGTAATAAGGGAATATAAGCAAGGAAAAGGAAATGTTGTAAGGTCAATGTTTAGAGATATTGATGCAGATATGTATGTTATGGTAGATGGCGATGATACTTATCCTGCAGAAGAGGTACACAAACTAATAGAAGTGGTGGAATCTGGTATGGCTGATATGGCTATTGGGGATAGGCTTTCAAATGGAACGTATATAAAAGAAAATAAAAGAAATTTTCATAATTTTGGAAATGTGCTTGTAAAAAATACTATTAATTTTATATTTAAAAGTAAATTAAATGATATTATGACTGGATATAGAGTTTTTAATAGGGAATTTGTTAAAAATATGCCAGTTTTAAGTCCTGGTTTTGAGATAGAAACAGAAATGACTTTTCATGCTCTTGATAGAAATTATAGTATTGTTGAAGTACCAATAACTTATAGAGATAGACCTGTTGGAAGTGTTTCTAAGCTTAACACTTTTAGCGATGGCTTTAAGGTGCTACTTACTATATTTAAAATGTTTAAAAACTATAGACCTCTTGGTTTCTTTTTGATAGTTGCAATTATATTTTGGATTATATCGCTTATAATAGGAGTTCCTTTGTTTGTTGAGTTTTTTAAGACTGGGCTGGTTACAAAATTTCCAAGTGGTATACTTGCTACAGGAATTGCTATATTTGGTATGTTATCTTTATCTATTGGAGTTATACTTGACACTTTGGTAAGGCAACATAAGGAGCAACTTGAGATTTTAAGGAATATAAATAAAGAGGCAAGTAGCAATTAGAAAAGTTTCACATAATGAATGAATATGAAATATAGAAAACATTTGTAATATAAAAATTACAAGTGCTTTTTTTATAATGATGTAATATATAAAGTTAAAACATATGATAGAATAAAAATAAATTTAGAATTATCTAAAACAACACATTGATACGCTTTTATAATTTAAAAATTCTATCTAATTTATATAGTAACTTTTAATTATTTATAACTTAAATCTAAAGTTAAATCTAACTAAAATTCGATATGACATTTAGTTGAATTTTATTGAATTTAATGATATAATTTACCTGATATTATTTAGGAGTGAAGATAATGAGCTTTTTTAAAGAATTAATAAAAAATAGAAGTTTGATAGCTAGACTTGGAAAGAATGATTTTAAAAATAGATTTGCAAGTACTAGTTTAGGAGCTGTGTGGGGATTTATTTCACCTTTTATATTTATGTTTACGTATGTTATTGTGTTTCAGTATATACTTAAAACAAAAAGTGGTGGAGATGCTCCTTTTATTGTTTGGTATTTACCTGGTATGGCAATGTGGAATTTTATAAATGATGCGATAATTACAGCTAGTAACTCGATTAGGAGTTATTCATATTTGGTAAAGAAGGTTGTATTTCCTGTTGATATAATTCCAGTAATTTCCATAGCTTCTTCGTGTGTTATAGGTATATTTTTGTTTATAATAGCTACAGTTGTTTGTCTTTGTTTTGGCTATGTTATAAATATACTAAAATTTATTTATATGCTAGTATGTACATTAGCGTTTATAATAGCATTTACAAGACTTACTTCAGCACTTTCAACATTAATACCAGATGTCGTGCAACTACTTAGTGTACTTATGCAGTTGTTTTTTTGGTTTACGCCAATAATATGGAATTTATCAATGCTAGAAGGGGTACCAAATATATTAAAATTAGCTAAATGTATGCCGTTTACGTATTTAGTTTCAGGTTTTAGAGAAGTATTTATTCCTGGAAATATGCTAACAGAATCTTATGGAATTTATACTATAGCCTTTTGGGCAATAACTATTATTTTATATATTTGGGGAAATTATGTATTTAACAAGTCTAAGAAAGATTTTGCTGATGTACTTTAGTTGGTGTGATATTTATGAAATATGAAAAAGTTGATATATTAATGGCTACATATAATGGTGAAAAATATATTAGAGAGCAATTAGATTCTATACTTTTGCAGTCTTACTCTGAGTTTAATTTAATAATTTCTGATGATTGCTCAAGTGATAAAACAAGGGATATTCTGAAGGAATATAAAGATAAAGATAGTAGAATAATACTTTATTTTCAAGATGAAAATTTGGGTTCAAATAGAAATTTTGAATTTTTGCTTTCAAAAGTGAAAAACAAATATTATATGTTTTCTGATCAGGATGATGTTTGGAATAAAGACAAGGTCGAATTAAGTGTAATAAAAGCAGAAGAAGAAAATGCTGATCTTGTATTTACCGACTTAGAGATTGTTGATGAAAAATTAAGTACTATTTATGTCTCTTTTAATAAAAAAATGAAGTTATTAAGAAAAATAAAAAAGTATAATGATTACAGATTAGAGTACTTATACAATTGTGTAACTGGATGTACATTGTTAGCAAAATCAGAGAATTTATCTAAAATTTTACCACTTCCTGAAAATGCAGACATATTACATGATTATTGGATTGCATTAGTAAGCTCAATACATGGTAAAGTTTGTTATATTGATAAACCTACCTTAAAGTATAGACAACATGGTGATAATCAAGTAGGAATAAAAAGGTACACTGATAAGTTTAAAACCTTTGATGAAAAGAGAGATTATATTATAGAATTGAAAATTAAAAAGTTTGAAACTTATATAAAAAGAAGTGACGAGTTTGATGAATCACTTAAGCAATTAAATAACTTAGCATTAGACTACTTCTTTGATATTAAGTCAAAAAGATACTGTAATTTTAAGAATTTTGGTACGTATAACAAGATATTTAAATATGAGAGTTTCTCATATTATTTGTTTTATTTTATATTGTATAATTTTCCATTTATTTTTAGATTTGTATATAACTTAAAAAGTAATAATTAAAAAAAATTGTAAAAAAATATATAAGGGTGTGTGAAATAATGAGCCAAGATATGGAGAATGTTGTTGTAGTTGAAAACTTAGTAAAAGAATACAAAATGTATGCAAGAAAAAAAGATAGATTATTAGAAAGCTTGCTACCTAATTATAAAAGACATGATATATTTAGAGCGATGAATGGCGTATCGTTTAATATAAAAAAAGGCGAAGTATTAGGAATACTTGGAAAAAATGGAGCAGGAAAGTCTACGCTTTTGAAAATGATAACTGGAGTTGTTACTCCAACTTCTGGAAAAATTGAGGTAAAAGGCAAGATTAGTTCATTACTTGAACTTGGTGCTGCATTTAATCAAGAATTGACTGGATATGAAAATATATATCAACATGGGCAAGTGATGGGACTTACAAATGACCAAATAAAACAAAAAGAGCAAGAAATAATTGATTTTGCAGATATAGGAGATCATTTATATCAACCTGTAAAAACATACTCATCTGGTATGTTTGCAAGATTGGCTTTTGCATGTGCTATAAATGTTGAACCAGATATACTTATAGTTGATGAAGTACTTTCTGTTGGAGATATGGCATTTCAACTTAAGTGTTTTAAGAAATTTGAAGAATTTAAGAAAAAGGAAAAAACTATTCTTTTTGTAACGCATAATATATCTGACATACTTAGAAATTGTACACGAACGATTATTATAGATGGTGGTAAGAAGATTTTTGACGGTAGTGTTAAAGATGGCGTTGAAATGTATAAGAAGATAATAGTAGGATTAAATCCAATTCAAATGAAAGAACAAGAAATTGTTGAAAATCAAGTAAAAAAAATAGAGGATAGCGTTGGAAAAGAGGAACTGAAATTAACTATAAAAACAAATGGAAAAAAATCAACATGGAAAGAACATTTTACGCAAAATGATAAAGTTATTGATTATGGAAATGGCATGGCTGAAGTAATAGACTATGGTATTTTTGATATAAATGGTAATTATTTAGCAGCTATTGAAAATGATAAAGTAATTTGCTTAAAATCAAAAATTTTGTTTAAATCAGAAGTTGTTGATCCTATTTTTACAATGACAATAAAGGATTTTAAAGGATTAGAGATGTGTGGAACTAATTCTATGATAGAAAAAGTTATAACTGGAAGTTTTAGAAAAGGTGATATTGTTGAAGTAACTTTTAAACAAGTTATACCACTTACTGCAGGTAGATATACTTTGTCGTTTAGTTGTACACATATAAATGCAAAATCTGAGCTTGAAGTATTAAACAGAAAATATGATGCTTTACTTGTTGAAATATTATCATCAAAAGAGTGTGTAGGATTTATAAGATTAGATTCGGATATTGAATTTAGAAAGTTAAAAAATAAAAAGTAGTAAATAGTAAATAATAAATAATAAAAAAATAAAGAGAGCATGTGTTTATATAATTTTATACATGTATGGAGTTGTAGCCTTATGTCAAGATTTGATAGTAAAGAAAAGTGTGAGAAGATCAATAATTTTTTAAAAACTAGTGAGCTTAGAGAAAACGTAATAAATTGGTATGATTTTAAGAATAATTCAAAAATATTAAAAATAGGATTTGATAATCCAAAAATAGTCGAGTATTTCTTGGATAACAATTTTAGTGTTGTTTTAGTTGAAAGTGATATTGAAAGAGTAGAAGAAGCAAAAAATATTTTTAATGACAGATCAAATTTAAAAATTGTTAACTCATCTCTTGAAAAAATTTTTGAAATAAACGATATTTGCAATAAAAAATTTGATTATATATTACTAGTTGATGTCATGGATAGGATAGATGAATTTATAAGCTTTTCAAATAGAAAAGATGTAATTATAAAGATAACAGATATTTGTAGTAAGTTACTAAATAATAATGGAACAATATTGATTAGCGTTGATAATAAATATAGTGTTAGGAATTTTTCTGGACGAACATACGGTGATACAGATAGTTTTGATATAATTAGTGGAAGAAAAAAAAATACTGAAATGTATTCAAAAAAAGAACTTACAGATATACTTAATAAAGAAAAAAAATTCAAATTTAAATTTTACTATCCACTTCCAGATTACAGATTACCAAGCGTTATATATACAGATGAATATCTCCCAGGAAGTAATGATAGTAAGCTAAATTATCTTGTATATTATAATCCAAAAGATACAATTGTTTTTAATGAAATAGAAGTATTAAAAGAAGTAGTTAAAGATGGAAAATTTGATATATTTGCCAATTCATATATACTTGAACTTTCAAATAATAAAAATAATTTTTGCAAAGCAAAGTTTATAAGCTTCAATAATTTTAGAAAAAAGGAAAATAAACTCATTACTAAAATATATGATACTTATGTTGAAAAAAAGTCTGCTTTTACAGAAGGTGTTACACAGGTTGAAAATGTAAAAAAATATATAGAATTACTAAAAATTGCAAAATTTAATGTGATAGATAAAGTAAGAGATGGCAGAATTTATAGTGAGTACCAAATGTTAAGAAGCTTAGATGATATAATATGTGATTATATACTTGAAGATAAACTAGATATAGCTTTGAGTATAATTGAAAATTGGTATAGGTATATATCCGTAAGACTTTTAGAAATATCAGATAATAAAAAAGATGATAAAGTAAAATATGTTTTTGAAAAATATGGAGTAAGTATTTCTAATGAAGATATAAATAAACTTACTTTTTTAAAATATGGATTTTTTGATTTGATTTTTGAAAACGTTTTTGCAAAATTAGATGAAAAATATGAATTTAAAGAGTTTTATGTATATGATCAAGAATGGTGTGAGGAGTGGCTTCCTTTAGAATTTTTACTATACAGAGCTTTAAATAGCTTATTTTATCATAATTCAAAGATTTCTGCACATATTTCATTGGAACTTTTATATAAAAAATATGGAATTGAGCAGTTTTGTAGTAAATTTAAAGAATTAGAACAAAAAATACAAATAGAGTTACTAGATAATAATATTTCAAATGTATATGAAAATACTTATTCAGCACTTACGACATTAGAAGCATTACAAGAAACAATTTATTATTCGAAAAAAGATTATGATGATATAAAAAATCAGTATGATTCGTTTATAAAGAAAGTGGAGAAAACTAATCAAGAGTGGCAAGAAGCTACTGATTTAGCATATTCAAAAGTAGGAAAACTTGAAAATGAAATAAATGAAAAAAATATATTAATAAAAAATTTGCAAAATGAAGTTGAAGAATTAAAGAAATCGAGTAGCTTATTGAATAAAATTAATAAAAAGTTATTCGGAAAATATAGAAAGTGAGTAATGTATGAATTTTAGAACTTTAAGAAGAGGTTATAATTATTTGAAAGCAAATGGGGTTAAGAAATCTTTACTTAAGCTAAAAAATAAAATAAAACGCAGAAAATATATGTCTAACCAGTCAGTTGATTATTTAGACTATGTAAAAAATAATAAATTAAGTATACGAACTATTGAAAAGCAGCGCAGTGCAAAGTTTAATTATATGCCAAAGATAAGTATAGTTGTTCCAATGTATAATACTAAATTTTCATATTTTGTTGAATTGATTGACTCTATAAATAATCAAACGTATCAAAATTTTGAAGTGTGCTTGGCAGACAGTAGTAAAATCCCTGACGTGCAAATACAAAAATATATACAAGAATTAAATTCAAGCAAAATTGTATATAAAAATATTAGTCAAAATCTTGGAATTTCAGAAAATACTAACGTTGCAATATCTTTTTCTACTGGAGATTATGTGGCATTTTGTGATCATGATGATGTTATATCTATAGATGCTTTGTATGAAGTGGTAAAAGCAATAAATTCTAGTGATGCAGACTTTATATATACAGATGAAGATATTTTAGAAAATGGTATTAGGAAGAATCCTCACTTTAAACCTGACTTTTCTCCCGATTTACTAACTAGTTATAATTATATTTGTCATTTATGTGTAGTAAAAAGAAAATTGTTCGATGAAGTTGGTCTATTAAATAAAGAATTTGATGGAGCTCAGGATTATGATTTTGTTTTAAGAGCAACTGAAAAGGCTAAAAATATTGTTCATATTCCAAAAGTATTATATCATTGGAGAGCACATGAAACTTCTACGTCATATAACTCGTCTGCTAAAGAATATGTATATATGGCAGGCAAAAGAGCAATAGAGGAACATTTTAAGAGGATTAACATAAAGGCAAAAGTTGAAATATTAGATGAACCTGGTAGATATAGGGTAAAGTATGATGTAATAGGAAATCCAAAAATTAGTATAATAATCCCAAATAAAGATAGTAAATCCGATTTAAAAAAATGTATAGACTCTATATTAAAGTCAAGTTATCAAAACTATGAGATAGTAATTGTTGAAAATAATAGTAAAACTAAAGAGATTTTTGACTATTATGATAAAATTCAAAAGGATAATGACAATATAAAAGTAGTTAGCATTAAAATTGATAAGTTTAATTACTCATTGATTAATAATTTTGGAGTAAAAAATTCGAAAGGTGAGTATATAGTATTATTAAATAATGATACTAAAGTATTGTCAAATGACTGGATGGAAGAAATGCTTGGAATTTGTCAAAGGGATGATGTTGGAATAGTTGGCGCTAAATTACTATATCCAGATTTTAAAGTTCAACATGCTGGTGTTGTAGTTGGTATTGGTGGAGTGGCTGGTCATGTTAATGTTAATATAGCTGAAAATGAAGAGGGATATTTTTCAAGGGCGAATGTTATTAATAATTTTTCAGCTGTAACAGCTGCGTGTTTGATGATAAAAAGAAGTATATTTGAAAAGATAGATGGACTAGATGAAAATTTACAAGTTGCTTTTAATGATATAGACTTATGTATGAAAGTTAGAAAATTAAAATATTTGATTGTATTTACACCTTATGCTAAATTAATGCATTATGAATCTAAAACTAGGGGGAGCGAAGATACTCCTGAGAAGATTAAAAGATTTGAAAGCGAAATGGATGTATTTAAGTCTAAGTGGAAGGATGAGCTAGATCGTGGTGATCCGTATTATAATATAAATCTTAGGCTTGATAAGGTAAATTTTGAAATTAATACAAATAAAATGGAGGATAAAGATGAGTAAAGAAAAAATATCAATTGTAATACCTTGCTATAATGTTGAAAAGTATGTTGAAAAATGTATTAAATCTATCATGAATCAGACATATAGTGATTTGGAAGTGATTGTAATAGATGATAAGTCTACAGATGGAACATATGATGTCCTTTTAAAATTGAAGAAGGAGTACAATGATAGATTTATATTATTACAAAATGAAAAAAATAGTGGACTAGCTTATACTAGAAATTTTGGCGTAAAGAAGGCAACTGGAAAGTATATTGGATTTATTGATTCAGATGATTATGTTGCGCCTGATTATTACGAAGTGCTTGCAGAAAAAATTCTAAATGATAAATCAGATTTAGTTGTAAATGACATTCAACTAGTTGATGAATCTGGAAATAATATAGGTAATGTTGTAAAATCTTGTATTTTGGATGAAGTATCAAAAGTATCAATCATAGATAATGGGCTGGCTGCCTCAGCTTGTAACAAATTACTTAGAAAAGATTTGTTACTAAAGTACCCATTTTTAGAAGGAAAAATAAACGAAGATGTAGCATCAATAATTCCAATAATTGTTCATAGTGATAAGATATCATATACTGATAAAGCTGTATACAATTATGTACAAAGACATAATTCTATCCAAAACTCAAAATTTAGTGAAAAAAGATTTGATATGTTTGATAGTATTAAGGTTTGCTTAGATAGAATAAGTGATGACAGTAATTATGAAACGTATAGAGATATAATTTTACTTCATCAATTACTTGAAATATATATATATATATTGATTGAAATAAATGATGAAGACGAAAGATATAATTTAATAAGTAAGTTTATAGATAAACTAAATGAATTTGGATTTAAAATTTGGAACTTGAAATGTTTAAAAAGCTTTATAAAAAGGCATAGAAGAAAATTAAGACCATATTATTATGTTTTGATAAAAATGTTAAAAAATGGAAATGCTAGAAAAATAAATGCTGTTATTAATTTTAAGAAAAATTTTAGGACTAATTTAAAAAAGCTAATTGGAAAAAACAATGAAAATGGTAAGTATACAATAGGTGAACTTGAAAGATTAGCTAAAAAACAATCAAGCAAAAAGGATAGTCAGGTAAAGGTATCAGTCGTAGTACCAAATTACAATTATAGCAAATTTTTAATTAGAAGGTTATATAGCATACTTTCACAGACTGAAAAAATCTATGAGTTAATTATTTTAGATGATAAATCTACAGATGATAGTAGAGAGTTAATTGATAAAGTATATAATTCTTTGAAACAATATGTGAATATAAAAAAAGTATATAATGAAGAAAATTCTGGTACCCCATTTAAGCAGTGGGCTAAGGGGATGAGTCTTGCAAGTGGAGACTATATATGGATTGCAGAAGCAGATGATTATTGTGATAAACATATGTTAAATAGCTTAGTAGGTAAAGTTAAAGAAGATAGTGAAATTTATATAGCTTATGTAGATACTGCCTTTACTGACAAGAATGGAAATATTACCTTAAAATCGATAAAACCAGAAATTGATATAATGAAAACTGGACATTGGGATAGAGATTATGTAAATAATGGATTAAATGAAATTGAAAATTTTACATTCTTAAATAACACTATTGCAAATGTTTCTTCGTGTATAATAAAAAATGTAGACTATACTGATGTATATGATGAAATTGGAAAATATAGACAAGCTGGTGATTGGGTATTTTATATAAATGTTATGGCAAAAGGTAAGGTTGCTTATATAGATAAAATAATGAATTATTATAGGGTACACGATGCACAAGTAACAACTCAAATGAAAAAAGAAAAACATTTAGTAGAAATTCAAGAGATATATAAATACATTACAAATAAGTTTGGTACAAATAAGTTCCAAGAGGAAAAAAGAAAAGAAAGAATTGAATTTTTAAAAAGAGTGTGGAATTTGAAATAATAGGATTTAATGTGCTAAGGAAGTGAAAGAATGAACGTACTTTTGATGATTCCGGCTTATAATGAAGAAGGAAATATATTAAAGGTTTGTAGAAGTATAGATGAGTATAAATGTAATAAAAACTCTTTGGATGAGTTTAATATTGATTATGTTGTAATCAATGATGGTTCAACCGATGGAACTTTTGATATATGCAAAGAAAATAATTTAAATATGGTAAATTTAGTAACAAACTTGGGAATAGGTGGAGCTGTACAAACTGGATATAGATACGCCTTTCAAAATAATTACGATATAGCAGTACAGTTTGATGGTGACGGTCAACATGATATCAACTTTGTAAGGAAAATATGTGAACCTTTAATTAGTGGAAAAGTAGATTTGTGTATAGGTTCTAGATATCTTGATGATACTTCAAGTAAGTTTAGGTCGACATTTATGAGAAGAGTAGGAAAGAATATAATCTCTACTTTTATAAAAGTATTTACTGGGGAAAGAATTACTGATCCAACCTCTGGTTTTAGAGCTGCTAATGTAAATATAATAAGACTATTCATGTATGATTATCCAACTGATTATCCAGAGCCTGAATCTATTGTTAATGTGATAAAAGAGGGGTATAGTGTAAAAGAAGTACCTGTATCTATGAATGAAAGAATAGCTGGCAAATCGTCAATTAATGTTTTTAAAAGTGTTCACTATATGATAAAAGTTGTTATGGCCATTATTATATGTAGTCTGAAAACAAGAAAAAAAAGAGATGAAAGGGAGGCTTAATCTATGTCTATTACTCTTAGGCTGGTATTGATTGTTATAACAATTATATATATGTATTTAATTGTAAATTCAGTGAAGAAAAAGAAAATGCAAACATCAATTGCAATGTTTTGGGTATTAACAGGTGTCCTTTTGATTATAGCAATATTAATTCCTAATTTTATTGAATTTGTATCTAATTTGTTGGGATTTGAGAAAGCTTCCAATATGGTATTTTGTTTAGCTATATTTATTGCATTTTGCCTAAATCTTGCACTTACAGTAGTAATCGCAAAATTAGAAAATAAATGTACTATTTTAGTGCAAGAAGTATCAATTTTAAATAAAAAAATAGATACTATAGAGAAAGATATTAACAAATAACTTGAATTGTGAGGAGGGATTTTTTGAAATATTTAATGATATTGATATATTTAACCTTTTCTATTTCAGGATTGATTTTAATGAAGAAGGGCGGAAATCCTGGGAAAATCAATATAAATAAAAAAAGTTTTAATTTATCTTTTAGTACGGTTAGTCTACTTGGATTTATATGTTATCTTTGTAGTTTTTTGATATTTACAAAAATTGTAGTTATATTTGATTTAAGCTATATAATGCCAATTGTTACTGGAATAGTACAAGTTGCTACTCTTATTGTTGCTAATAAGCTTTTTAATGAAAAAATTAGTAAAAGATCAATGTTTGGAGCATGTTTAGTTATTATAGGGATAATTGTGATGAATTTAAAGATAGGGTAGGTGACAAAGTATGAAAAAAAATATTTTAGTTATTTTATATGTTATACTTACAATAGCAGGACTAGTTCTTATGAAATTTGGAGGAAATACTGGAACAATTACACTAGAAAATGCTACATTTTCATTTTCAATGAGTTTTATAAGCTTATTTGGATTTATTTGTTACATAGCTAGTTTTTTATTATTTACTAATATTGTAGTAAAGTTTAATTTAAGCTATATTATTCCAATTACTGCTGGAATAGTACAAGTTTTAACTTTATTATCAGGCTATATAGTTTTTAATGAAGAAAAATCTATAAATGGGATTATTGGAATAGCCCTAGTAATAGTTGGAATAGTAATTATGAATATAAAGGAAAAAGTGAAAGTGAAGCAAATATCTGAGTAATAATAGTTTATGTTTGAAAATTTTTATTTAGAATCATTTACCTTTGAAAAAGAAATTTTAAAATACGCCTTAGTAATTTTTAGAGGAGAAAAATAATATGGAAGATTTTAAAAGGAAAGAACTTTGTAGTTTAAAAAAGGATGAAAAAGTTTGTAGTACAAAAATATTTAAATGTTTTGAAAAATTTAGTTTTATATTAGAGTTTTTAGCATCCATTTTGCTTAGCACACTTATATTTAAATTTATATGTAACTATATGCACTTTAATTGTGTTAGTAAGACTATGTTAGTCTTTATTGTAATGGTGTCTATAATTATACTTTTTTTAGTATTTTTTAATATAAAAAAGAACAAAAAAATTGAAAATGTATTTTTAAGTTTTATGATACCACTTGGAATTATGTATGCAACATTTGTATTAGTATATAAAGTACCAGACGAACAGGCACATGCATATAGAGCATATAATATATCAAATTTTAAGATAATAGGTGATACTAAGCTTCAAGAAGAAAGTGTCCCTACTCAAATGAGATCTTTAGAAGATGTTGCAAATTACTATGATGAGTATCAGTTACTGAATGTTAAGGCTGATTATGCTTCGCAAAGTGACAAGGAATTTAATGTTTGTATGACTTATCCGCCACTTGTTTATATTATGCCGTCGTTAACTTTTTTTGTTTGCAGAATGTTGAATATTAATATTTTAATTGCTATATACTTAGCAAGAATCTCAAATTTTATAATGTTTTTGTTTACTGGGTGGATATGCTTAAAAAAAATTCCATTTGGAAAGATCGCAGTGCTGGTTTACTTATTTATGCCAATGATGATACATCAGGTAGCATCTATATCTGCTGATGCTTTTATAAATTGTATATCACTTGCATTTGTAACATATGTATTATATTTGAAGTTTGAAAATGAAAAGTTTGATAAAAAACATAAAATTATATTTATACTTTTAGCAATTGGGCTTGCTTTTACAAAACATATATACTTTCCTATAGCATTTATTGCTTTAATTTTGGTATTTGATAAGAAACTTGACAAGAAAAGTAAGGCTTTTATTATTATTACGATGGCTTTGGTAACTATTATTGCAGTAGGGTGGTTTTTGTTTTCTAATGTATATAAAGATGTAAGAGAATATATTTTAGTAAATGAAGTGAGTTTGACTAATCAACTAAAGTATATATTAAAAAATCCAATTAAATTTATTGATATATTATGTAGTACTACATTTATAAGAGGAGGAACATATACTTCACAGCTTATAGGTAGCAACTTGGGATTACTAACAATAAAGTTAAATAATTTTGTAATAGTGCTTTATTTATTGTTAATTTTAGTGTCACCGTTTTTAGAAAAACATAATTATGCACTTAATTTTAAGGAAAGATTGCTTTTTGTGATTATAGCCGTTGGAATTTTCCTATTAATTTTGACTGGATTATATTTAAGCTGGACGTTAGTTGGAAAAGATATAATAGATGGAGTTCAAGGAAGGTATTTTATACCAATTGCCATTTTACCACTACTTTGTTTGGTAATAAGGAGAAAAAATATAGAAATAAAAAATGTAAGTATATATGTTGCGTCCTTTGCCTTTTTAATTAATTTATATGCAATTTCTAAAATAATCATTTTTTTTAGTTAAGGATATATTAAGAGAAAATAGTCGCGTATAAAGAAACAAAAAATAAGATAAAAAAGTACTAGCAGTGATATAATTAAATTTGTAAAATGCCTATATTTGTTGTTTGTACAAATAAAGAATTAAAGTATTTATAGAAGCAATTATAAATTAATATAATATACAGTATTGTTCTTCTATGGTAAATGATAAGATTTGTTAATATCAAAGTTTTTCTTCTAGCAATAATTTTGGTTGAAAATAAAAGTGTAAAATATTGACATTAGTATAAAATTATTGTAAAATTACCTGTGAAATAAACGTTATTATACTTTAATAATTATGTAAGGAGGAAGAAAAAATATGAAAGTTCTTTTTGCAACTACAAATTTGGCAAAAATAAAAAGGTACTCTTGTATGTTAAAAGAAAGTGGAATAGAATTAATGACGCTTTTTGACATTGATGCTAAGGTAAATTTTGAAGAAGATGGAAAGGATGCAATTGAAAATGCTAAAATAAAGGCAAAGGCGTATTTTGAATTAACAAAGCTTCCAGTAATTGGTATGGACAATACTCTTTTTATTGAAGGCATTGATGAGTCACTTCAACCTGGAACACATGTTAGACGTATCGGTGGAAAAACTTTAAATGATGATGAGATGATTGATTATTACGCTGGTTTAGTAAAACGTTTTAATAAAAATTTCAATGCAATGTGGATGTATGGTATGGCTATATATACAGAAAATGGAATTTTTACTAAAACTTGGTCTAAAGGTGGTTTCTATTTTACAGATAAAGTATGTAAACTAAGAAATCCAGGGTATCCATTAGATTCTGTAACAATATCTAGTAAGTACAATAAATATTTAGTTGAACTTACAAGTGAAGAAAAAAATGAGATCAAAGGTGAATCAAATGATGTGGAAGTCGTAAATTTTATACTTGAGAGCTTAAACAAAAAATAGTATATAAATTTTCATTATGTAAAAGGCAAAAAGGAGAATAGCTATGAATGAAATTGTGTTTGTAACCCATAATCGCGGAAAAATTGAGACAGCTACAAGAGAACTTAAGGGAGTTAACTTTAGGGTATATGAATATGATTTAGAAGAGCCAAGAAGTGATGATATTGCAGAAATTTCAAAGGCAAAGGTCTTGGAGGCATATAAGCTTGTTGGTGTACCTTGCATATATTTAGATAGCGGATTTTTTATTGAAAGTTTAAATGGATTTCCTAGGGCTTTTGTAAATTTTGCACTAGATACAATAGGAATTGATGGAATTTTAAAATTGATGGAAGGAGAAAAAAATAGAAAGTGTTATTTTAAAGAATGCTTATCATATTTTGATGGAAGTACTCTTAATCAGTTCTTTGGAAAAACAGAAGGCACACTTGCATGTGAAATTGCAGGAAGTGATAGTAAAATGAAGTGGTCTGATTTATGGTATATTTTTATTCCAAAAAATTATGATAAAACACTTGCACAGATGTCACCTGCTGAAAGAATTCAAAGAGAAAATGAAAGAAAAGATGATTCATATTCTTCTTTTAGTGTGTTTGCTAAGTGGTATTTAAGCAACGTTGCAAAGTGATAATAATCAAATTAAAATATCAAATGTACTATATAAAAATAAGGTGAATTTATTCATCTTATTTTTTTTAGAAATGAAAAATTTACATTAATAGATACTTTAGAGCATAGTTTGACTAATAATTATTTTTGTATTAGTTACTTTGGCATATACAAATTATAATGATAAGTTAGTAGTTATACAAAAAAATGGAGTTGCATATGAAATAAATGTCACAAATTTTGAACATAGAAAATATACAGAAGGTGACGGTATGTCAAAATAATAATGTAATGTTAAAAATAATATGTATAAGTAAATAAAATTTAAATGATGAATAATTGTGTAAAAAGCATAAAGCTTTTCATGTTATTCATCATTTTTTTGTTGATAGTATTATTAAAATATTAAGATACTATTTTGTAACAAATTAAAAAAAATCTAAAAGGTAGTTGAATAAAGTTTTTTTTTTTGATAAGATATAGGAGTAGGAGGTATTGTTTATGAAAAACAAAATGAAAAAAGGCAGCTCAATGATTACATTAATAGTAGTCATAGTTTTAGTAGTTGCACTATGTGTAGGAGCTTATTTTTTAGTAAGTAGCTTGTATGAGAAAAAGCTAAATCAAAATGGCGATGTGAATAATAAAAATTCACAAGATAATACTCAAAGCACAAGCAAAAATGATGAGGAAGAGATATCTAGTGAACCACTTTATACATTAGATAACTATCCAAAAGTAGATGCGTCACTTGCAACGCAACCATTAACAAATGCATTTATAAAAAACTTTGTAGGTGAGGATGTAGATGTAAGTAAATTAGATTATACAAATACACATCCAGGATATGTAAGACTAATAAATGATGAAGTAGATTTAATAGTAGTTACAGAACCATCAAAGGAAGAATTAGAACTTGCAAAGCAAAAAGGTGTGGAACTTGAAGTAATACCGGTAGTAAAAGAAGGATTTGTATTTTATGTAAACTCTAATAATAAAGTAGATTATTTAACAAAGGATCAAATACAAGGAATATATAGTGGAGAAATAACAAACTGGAAAGAAGTTGGTGGAGAAGATATGGAAATAAAGCCATTTCAAAGACCAACAAATTCAGGTAGTCAAACAGGAATGTTGTCATTAGTAATGAAAGATAAAAAATTAATGGATCCATTAAAAGAAAATTTAGTAAGTACAATGGCACAAATAATAAATTTTGTATCATCATATGAAAATGGAAAAAATTCAATAGGATATTCATATTATTATTATGCAACAACAATGTATGAAGGAATAGATAAAGAAATTGCAAGTAATATTAAATTACTAGGAATCGATGGAGTAAAACCAAATGCTAAAACAATACAAAATGGATCATATCCATATACAACAGCTTATTATATAGTTATTAATAAAGCAGATGATGAAAATAGTCCATCAAGAAAATTGGCAAATTTAATGTTATCAAAAAGAGGACAACAGGTAGCTAAAAATGCAGGTTATGTTCCAGTAAAATAAGGTGATTTTATGGAAAAAAATATGAGTATTAATGGTACAAAAAAGAAAAATAAAAGAGTAACAATTTTTGTTGTTATAATTGTTCTATGTATAGTAATAACAGCAGTTGCAATTTATTTAAACATAAAAAGTTTAGAAAAAAAGCATGAAGAAAATACAAAAAATAACTTAAATATAAATAACAATGTAGAAAAAGAAGAAAACCTTGATAATGCAGATAGTACTGAAGAAGATACCAAAAGAGTGGATAATAGCGATAAAAAATATGTGTGTAAGAAGGATGAAACCTATGATATAAATGATATAGATTGTCAAAAAATGTATATAGTAGGCGGAAATGAATACCCAGAAGAAGAATATAGGTATAGTTCTGAGGCAATTCCATATATAAAAATATCAGGGTTGAAAAATGAAGAAATACAAAATTCTATAAATAAAGATATAAAAGATAGCATCGTATCTTTTGTAAATAGTATTAGTGGTGAAAAACAAGTCACAACAACTCTTGAGGGTAATTTTTCTAATATTTTATCAATAGCTGTTTGTGTATACTCATCAAAAAATGTGGAGTCAAATTATTTGACGTTAAATTATAACTTAAATAATGGTAAGAAATTTGATTTAAGTGATGTATTTATAAAGTCAACGCCAATAAAAATGCTACTTACTGAGGCAGTATATGAAAGAATTGCTTGGAATGTAAAAGGAGAATTTGCATCTGAGGAGTGGGAAAAAAATTCTGACATGAATAATAGAGATACATCAAATTATGAAGATATACTATATAATGTATCTAATATATACAATGAAAAAAATGGAAAACTAGACTTTACAGTTTCACCATCTGAAGTAAAAGTATATAATTTAAAAATTGAAGGAATGAGTGTGTCAGGTTTAGCCAAAATTGATATGTATAAATATATGGAATATATTGCAATATATAAAAGATTTTTATCATCAAGTAGTTTGTATAAAGCAAATGATGTTTCATTAAAAGATGTATATACATTTACTAGTCCGTTTGTTTCAACTTTGAAGGTTAGTGATAATTATATATTTGGCAAAAAGTCTAATAATTTATATTTAGACTTTGCAAAAGAAACACCTACTCTAGCAGATGCGGATGCATTAAAAAAGGTATATAGTAGCAATGGATATAAAAAAGTTGATGAAGTTATAGAAAAAATAAAAAATGAAGCAGCAAATGATACTAAAAATGGTTATATTCATCAAGGTTATATAATAGCATTTAACTCAGAAGCAGATTCAAGTAGAATTGCTAGTATCAATTTAAAAATAGATGATTATGTAGCTAAGATGCCTATAAATGACTTTAAAAATAACTTACAAGAGTACTTAAACTTTGCAGACAAAGCACCTAGTGCAAGTATTGATGGAAGAAGTGTAGGAGGATGTTATTTTGTTAAGGATAAATATAAAGAAATAACATCAGAAACGAAGACATATACTTATTACTTTGATACGAATGGTAATTATTTAGGTGACAATGAAGATTGTATTAGAAAAAAATAAATATTAAATTTTAGATGAAACTAATTAAAAATATGTTTTTATACATGTTTTAGGGTTTCATCTTTTTTTGCATATAAAATTTTGTTAAAATTAATCTGTTAAATTAATTATGTCACATTTAGTATAAATATCTTTTTTTTACTTTATTTTTGTCTTGTTTTGTAGTAAAATAGTTGTGTAATTGTAAATTTTAGATGGAGGTAGTTATGCAAAAAAAATGGGTAATAAAAGACTACGATAAAGATCAGGTCTTAAAGTTAAAAAATGATTTTAAATTAACAGATATAATGTCAAAGTTATTACTTGCAAGAGATGTAAAATATAATGAAATTGATAAATTTTTAAATGGAACTTTAAGAGACATAAAAGATCCATATTTACTAAAAGATATGAATAAATTAGTCGATAGAATAGACAAAGCTATACAAGATAAAGAAAAAATATGCATATACGGAGATTATGACGTAGATGGAATAACTAGTATAACTATAATGTATCAATTTTTATCTTCTCTTGGTGCTGATGTTACTTATTATTTACCAGATAGGCTTATAGAAGGATATGGTGTTAATACATCTGCACTTGATGTAATAAAAAAAAGAGGAGTTAGTTTAGTAATAACAGTAGACTGTGGGATAACGGCTGTAGAAGAAACAAAGTATGCAAAAAGTATAGGACTTGATATTTGCATAACAGATCACCATGAATGTGCAGAAATTTTACCTGATGCAATAGCAATAGTAAATCCAAAACAAAAAGATGATAGCTCAGAATACAAATTTCATGCTGGTGTAGGAGTGGCTTTTAAATGTTTAATGGCTCTTTCTAAAAAATATGGACTTAGTGAAAATAGTTATTTAAAATATTTAGATATAGTAGCAATTGGCACAATTTCAGATATAGTAGCACTTACAGATGAAAATAGAATAATATCAAAATATGGACTTGCTATGATAAAAAATACTCAAAATATTGGATTAAAAGCTTTAATTGAGTTACTTGATATAAAAGAAATAGATAGCACTGCAGTTTCATTTAGTTTAGCTCCAAGAATAAATGCTTGTGGCAGGATGGGAAAAGCAGGAGTAGCTGTGGAACTTTTACTAGAAAAAGATATTGAAAAAGCAAAACAAATAGCAATAACACTTGACGAGTTAAACACTAAAAGACAAGAAATAGAAAAAGAAATATTTGAAAATGCAATAGATATGATAAATTTAAATGGTATGGAAAATAAAAAAAGTATAGTACTATATAATAAGTCTTGGCATAATGGTGTAATTGGTATAGTAGCATCAAAACTTGTAAACATGTACCAAAAGCCTGTAATATTACTTACTAAAGAAAATAACGTTATAAGAGGATCTGGAAGATGTCAACAAGGAATATCGCTATATGACAGTCTTACAAAATGTAAAGATACCTTGATTCAATTTGGTGGACATGAGTTAGCAGCAGGTCTTAGTATTGAAGAGGAAAATCTTCAAAAATTTATAGACGAATTTGAAAAAGTAATATTTGAAGAGATTGGAGATAAAGAACCAGAGCAAATAATAGATATTGATATGCAAATTTTTGAAAAGGATTTGAATGTTTCACTTATAAAAGATTTATATAAATTAAGACCATATGGACAATCAAATAAAGTGCCACAATTTCTGTATAAAGGCTTAAAAATTACAGCAATTAGGACTTTAAAAGATGATAAACATTTAAAATTAACTCTAAAAGATAATAAATTTTTACTTGATGCACTGGCTTTTTCTCAAGGAAATAGACGAGATGAATTAAGACTTGGTGATAAAATAGATGTAGTATGTAGTGTTGAAGTAAACACATTTACAAGTCCAAGAACAATACAGCTTATACTTCAAGATTTTAAAAAATCTGTTGAAAATGTATAAAATTTTAAGGTAAAGTATTAATTATATTTGTAAGTTTTAGTATAGTAATTTAAATATAGTAATTGATTGATAAATAAGATTTAAGTGTAAAAATGGAGTGATGAATATGTTAAATGAAGAAGAAATGCTTGGTGAAATTGAAAAAGTTTTAATAGAAGAAAATATAAAATATGATAATGACATGTTAAAAAAAGTAGTTTCATATTGTGCACTCACATATAAAGATTACAAAAAGCAAAATAGTTATTTAACTTCACATGTTATTGGTGTAGCAAAAGAAGTGGCAGGTCTTAGAATAGATGATGTTTCTGTATATGCAGCACTTTTACATGAAGTAGTAAACCTTGATGGATATGATGAGAAAAAATTAAGAATTGAATTTACAGATGAAATAGTAGATATAATTTTAACTGTAAAAAGACTTTCTTGCCTTAATATAAAAAATAAGGAAAAAGCTGATTCAGATACTTTAAGAAGTATGTTTTTGTCTATTGCAAAAGATATAAGGACAGTAATAATAAAACTTGCTGATAGACTTTATGGAATGAAAAATATTGTATATATAGAAAATGAAGAAGTAAAAAAAAATATGGCAAAAGAAAGCTTACAAATATATGCACCAATTGCTCATAGACTTGGAATGTCTAAAGTAAAATCAGAGCTTGAAGATATTTCTTTTAGAATATTAATGCCAGTTGAATATCAATTTATAAAAAAGCAAATAGATGCTAAGAAGCAAGAACGTGAACAATATATAAAAGATAGAATAGATGAAGTAAGTAAAAGGCTAAAAGAACAAAATATAGAAGCAGAAATATATGGTAGACCAAAACATTTTTATAGCATATACAAGAAAATGAGACAAAAAAATTGCAATGTAGATGACCTTTTTGATCTGCTTGCTATAAGAGTACTTGTAAATTCTGTTAAGGACTGTTATAGTGTGCTTGGAATTGTTCATGATATGTATAAGCCAATGCCAGGACGTTTTAAAGATTATATAGCTGTCCCAAAGACAAATATGTATCAATCTTTGCACACTACTGTATTTGGAGCCGACGCAAAACCTTTTGAAATACAAATTAGAACTTGGGATATGCATAATGTAGCAGAGCGTGGTATTGCAGCTCACTTTTCATATAAAGAAAAAACTAAAAAAATTAGTGATGCAGATAAGAAAATAATATGGCTAAGACAAACTCTTGAAATTCAAAAGGAGTTAAGTGACAATACTTTAAATCTTGATAAATTAAAAGGTGAAATATTTGGCGAAGAGGTATTTGTATTTACTCCAAAAGGAGATATAAAGTCATTACCAAAGGGATCAACAACAGTTGATTTTGCTTATTCAATACATCAAAAAGTTGCAGAAAAGATGATTGGTGCAAAAGTAAATGGAAAAATGGTACCAATAAATACTAAACTTGAAAATACAGATATTGTAGATATAGTAACATCTAGTAATTCAAAAGGTCCAAATTCTGATTGGCTTAAATTTGTAAAAACATCTAGTGCAAGGAATAAAATAACATCATTTTTGAAAAAGCAGGGAAAAGATGTAAATATATCAAAAGGAAAAGAAATATTTGAAAAAGAATTAAGAAAAAGAAAATTGCCAAAAGATATTTTAACAAAAGATGAATTTGTAAGTATCATGCTAAAAAAGAGCAATTTTAATTCTTTAGAAGAGGCTTATGAAAATATTGGCTTTGGAAGTATTTCTCCTCTTAGAGTAGTAAATAGGCTAGAAGAAGCATATAATGATAGCTTAAAGACTAATGAAGATGTAAAAGTAAAAGAAAAGAAAAAGAAATCAAAAGAAGAAGAAAAAAATGTAGTAGAAGTTGAAAATATTCCAAATTGTAAAGTAAAATATGCTAAATGTTGTTTGCCTATACCAGGTGATGATATAATTGGATATATCACTTTTTCAAATGGAGTTACGATTCATAGAAGAGATTGTAAAAATTTACAAAATCTCGATGTAGGATCAAGGTCTATAAATGTAAAATGGAAGCAGATGGTAAAAGCTAATTTTGAAGCTGTTATAAAAGTAAAAGCAAATAATAGAGACTTGGTAATAGCTGATGTTTTAAAGAAAATGAAAGATATGAAAATAGATGTAAATGGAATAAATTCTAGAGTTACTCCAGATAGAGAAATTATAATAGAACTTGTAGTAGCAGTGCCAAATACAGAGATACTTTTAAAAGTATTAAAAGAAATAAAAAAGATAGATAGCGTATTTGAAACAAAAAGAATACAATAAGTGTTTTAAGGAGAGTAAAAAATTTTTATGATAGAAAAGATTGAATTAGATGTTGCAAATAGAGGACACATTACAAATTCTTATTTAGTATATGATAAAAATAATATAGGAATATTAATTGATCCAGCATATAATCCTAAAAAGATAATATCAAAAATAGTAGAGTTAGGTATAAATATTGAATGTATAATAATTACTCATGCACATGCAGATCATATTGGTGCACTTGAGGAAGTGCAAAAATTTACTAAAGCTAGAATTTTTGTTTTTAAAGATGATTTTGACTCTTTAATAGGAAAGTCAAAAAACTATTATGATATGCTTGGAGTTGAAAAACAAAATTTAGATATATCTACAATTAAAGTATTAGATGCTGAAAAAACATTAAAAGTTGGTGATAATTCTTTTGAAATCATACATACAAAAGGACATACAAAAGGATCTATTTGTATATTTTATAAAGAGGAAAATGTACTGTTTACAGGTGATACAATATTTGCTAATTGTTATGGAAGATGTGATCTTTATGGTGGTAGTATAAAAGAAATGAAGGAATCACTAAAAAAAATTTTTTCGAGATTTAAAGATATAACCATATATCCTGGACATGGAGCAAGTACAAATATTGAAGAGGCTAAAAAGTATATAAGGTTACTTTTTGCAATAAATGGTGATACATTAAGATAATTATTATTTATAGTAGGAGATAGAAAATGAATCATTTTAAAGATATAATAGAAGAAGAATCAAAAAAAGATTATTATATAAAACTACATGAGTTTATTGATAATGAGTATAATACTAAAACTATATACCCTCCAAGGGAAAATATATTTTTTGCATTAAAAAATACTCCCTATGAATATGTAAAAGTGGTAATACTTGGTCAAGATCCATACCATGGAGAAGGAGAAGCACATGGTATGTGCTTTTCGGTAAATCCAGGTGTTAAAGTTCCACCATCTTTACAAAATATATTTAAAGAACTACATAGAGACTTAGGCTGTAAAATTCCAAATAATGGATATTTATTAAAATGGGCAAGGCAAGGAGTTTTGATGCTAAATAGTGTACTTACAGTGCAAAAAGATAAACCTGCCTCTCATCAAGGAAAAGGTTGGGAAATTTTTACTGATAGGATAATTGAAGAAATAAATAATAAAAATACGCCTGTTGTATTTTTACTTTGGGGAAATTTTGCTAAACAAAAAGCTTCTCTTATAACTAACGAAAAACATTTGGTCCTTACATCTTCACATCCTAGTCCTTTTTCAGTAAGATATGGATTTGATGGATGTTCGCACTTTTCTAAAACGAATAAATTTTTGATTCAAAATAACATGACGCCAATTGATTGGCAAATAGATGATATTTAGATTGACTTAAATATATAAAAATAAATGAAAGGAAATGAATTAAAAAATGAAAACTAGTGACTTTTATTATGATTTACCACATGAGCTAATAGCTCAGACCCCATTAAAAAATAGGGCAAAATCAAGAATGTTATTATTAGATAAAAAGACAGGTGAAATGGAAGACAAGATATTTGAAGATATAGTTGATTATATAAAACCAGGTGATACATTAGTATTAAACGATACTAAAGTGCTACCAGCTAGACTTTTTGGGCATAGAGAAGGAAAAGAGGAGGCAATCGAAGTACTTCTTTTAAAACAAAAAGAAGATGACATTTGGCAAACTTTAGTAAAACCAGGCAAAAAATTACAAATTGGAACTAAAATAGTATTTAAAGAGGGACTTTTAAGTGCAAGTGTTATAGATATTTTAGAAGATGGACAAAGAGTTATTAAATTTGAATATAATGGAATATTTAATGAAATTTTAGATGAACTTGGAACAATGCCACTTCCACCATATATAACAGAAAAACTTGATGACAAAGATAGATATCAAACAGTTTACTGCAAACATATTGGTTCTGCTGCGGCTCCCACCGCTGGACTTCATTTTACAGAAGAAATACTTGAAAAACTAAAACAAAAAGGTGTAAATTTAGTTTATGTTACATTACATGTAGGTCTTGGAACATTTAGACCAGTAAAAGTTGAAAAAATAGAAGAGCATAAAATGCACAGTGAATATTTTGTTATAGATGAAAATGCATGTAATATAATAAATGATACCAAAAGAAATGGAAAAAGAGTAATTGCTGTTGGAACTACATCTTGTAGAGTACTTGAGAGTGCAACAGATAACGATGGAAAAATTCATCCTATGGCAAAAGAAACAGACATATTTATATATCCAGGTTACAAGTTTAAAATGCTTGATGCACTTATAACTAACTTTCATTTACCAGAATCTACTCTTATAATGTTAGTGTCTTCACTTGCAGGAAAAGATAATATTATGAGAGCATATAAGCATGCAGTAGGTGATAAGTATAGATTTTTTAGTTTTGGAGATTGCATGTTTATACATTAGTAATAAAAAAGACACTAGTTTATATTTAAAACTAATGTCTTTTTTATTACATACTATTTTTTTATATAAAAGCTATTTATCAATTTAGTGATATGATAGACTTTTATTATTTTTCCGCACTGACCTTAGCTTACATTTATACATTGCTAAAGTTGCAGATATTTCTTCACGTGATGGTGCACCTTCTTCTTCTATGAAGAAATCATCATATGAATCAAGCATGTGTTCGTATTTAGATATTAAAGCAAGTAAATCTTTTTCATATAGTGTTGGACACGATAATGTTTTGCTTGTAAAGGCAGCGTAATCAACATCATAATGCCGACTTAAATTTGATACTCTCAAGCCATTCTCCTTCTCATATGTTTCTCTTTCCTTAAACAGTAAGTAATATTTAGTCTTGCAGTCTTCTGCATGCTTTTTATTACCGTAATTTAATGAATTCCGGACAGCCTTTTCTCTGATTTTTAGGCAGGTGTCGTCGTCTACTAAGCATTCAGTAATTGCCTTTTTTAGCAATTTATGAAATGTAGACACGGTCAGCTGATACTTTGCACAAAAAAAGCCTTGAGCATATTGAGGTGCAAGTTTTGAATATTCATATGCTACCTTTTTTGCAAGCTCATTTGTTATATTTGTTGAGCGTCTTTTAGCCATACAAATAACCTCCTTCTTTAATAAAGAAATAGTAAAATATATAATTATTGGCTAGAGTATAACATAGATTTTTAACTAAGTCAATAAAACACTGAAAATTTGAGTATATGTTCAAAAGTTTGAATATAGGTGATGTAGAAGCATATTATTTTTTTATGAATTTTTTCGTTAGTTTAAAAACTTAGAAACAGTAAGGCTAAAAATTTATAAAAAAACTTATCGACACGAAGTTATGCGATTTTTAGCCCAAAAATTAATATAAAAAAGTGAATATTAAAAATTTACGACAAAAACTGCAAAAACGCTTGATTTTTCAAGCGTTTTTGTAGATTTTTCAGCTCTGATTTGATATAATGTAATTGCTAAAAAACATACACAAAGGAGTTGAAAAATCTATGAATAATATATCACAAATTTCTATTTTTGACTATAGTGAAATCGAAAATTTAGGAGATTTAGAAAAATTAAAATTACTTTTTGGAAATATTAATGATAATGAATTATGTGAAAAGCTTGAAATAGAAAGAAAAAACGGAAGAAATGATTATCCAGTAAGAACAATGCTTAATTTAATATATGCAATGAAAATTTTTGGACATAGAAGTATAGAATCATTTAGAAGAGAACTAAATAGAAATTCTCAGCTAAGAATAGTATGTGTGGTCTAAGTGAAGGAGAATACAAATATTTAAAGAGTAGAAAACACTTAGTGCCACCTGCAAGAGTATTTACAGGTTTCTTAAACAAATTAAAAAAATACGAAAAAGAGCTAGATAAGATATTTGAAGAGCTAGTAAGATTTATGTATGAAAATTTAGAAGGATTCGGAGAAGAGTGTGCAATAGATGGAAAATACTTAGATACATACGCAAATCAATATTATAAAACCAAAGCAGGAAAGGATGATAACAGGGCAGACCACGAAGCAACAAGTTCTTGTAAAACATATCATATGAAAGATGGAACAACAAAAAAAGAATGGCACTATGGATACAGGGCGCATATAATATGTGATGTAAATTATGGGCTACCAATAACATATAAAGTAACACCAGCAAATAATTCTGAACAAACAGAGTTAGATAAAATGTTAGAAGAAATAGAAAAAGATGATGAACAAAAATATAAACTAGATAAAATGAAAAATCTTATGGGAGATGCTGGATATGACAATGGAACAAGAAATAAAAATTTAAAAGAAAAATATGATATTAATCCAATAATGGATATTCGCCATATGTGGGGAAAAGATGAAAAATATAAAGAGATAGAAAATCAAATGTTAGCATACAATGAAGATGGAGAAGTGTTTCTGATATTAGATTTAAACAAATATGAGAAGTTAAAATATATAGGATATGATAAAGAAAATAATGCTTTAAGATATACTAGATGTAATACAGGAAAAAAGGTATATAGAGTACCATTATCAACAGATTACAGAATATTTGTGCCAATAGCAAGAGATAGCAAAAAGTTTAAAAGACTATATAAGAAAAGAACAGAAGTAGAAAGATTAAATGGAAGAATTGATAGAGATTATATGTTTAATGATCATTTTATCCGAGGGCAGAAAAAAATGGATTTGATGTTGAAATTAAGCTTTATAGTGATGCTTACAATGGCAAAAGGGCATATAAAAAACAAACAAGGAAATATAAGAAGTTTAGTAGCATAATAGAAATTGTAAAATTATGTAAAGACGCTATAGGGGCATTGCACCCTTTTTTTATGGAAATAATTACCAATAGAAAAATATGTCTAAAAAAAGGAAAATGTACATAAAAATTATCTTGCTTTGAGAAAAGTATTTCCCCAAAAACAGGACAAACGAAAAAATTCAAATATAAAAGTAATTGATATTAGTAAAATAAATGGTGTAATATGGTTAGATATTGAAGAAAATGAACAACTAAGAGAAATCCATAATACACTTAATAAAAAATTATGGGAGCGATTTGAAGTACCAGAAATAAAATTTGATGGACAAAATTTTAAATTTCATTCAACTCTTTTTCAAGACATGGAAAGTGATGATAAATTAACAGATATGTTCCCTATCTTAAGAAAAGAATTTGAATTTCCCATAGAATTTGAAACAAATGAAATAAATTTTGGAATTTCTGAAGTGGGAAAAGTAGGAACTTATAAAGTGATAATGGATGATATGTAAAAAATAAGAAAAGAGGTAATTATAATGGTAGATATGCACATGCACTCCACATACTCAGATGGAACTACAACAGTATCAGATATATTAAAAATATGTGAAGATAAAAAATTAGAATATATATCAATAACGGACCATAATACTTGTAAAGTCTATGAAGATGACGCTTTTAAAAAGAATATTTTTAGTGGTAAAGTTATAAAAGGTGTAGAAATGAATGCAAGATTTCAAGATAAAGATATAGAAGTGTTGGCTTATGATATTAAAAATCCTCAAATAATAGAAGATTGGTCAAAAAAGTTCTTTTCAGAGGAAATATTAAAGAAAAAACAAGAAGAAGCAAAAAGAAAATTATTAGCTATATGTGATAAAAAAGGACTTATTTATGATGAAAGTAAAATAGAAAGAGATATTCCCTTAACGGATTATATTACTATATATGTTTATTATGAATTAATGAGACATGAAGAAAACATTAAAATTCTTGGTGAATATGCTGATTCATTAAATGTATTTATTAGAAAAGGTTTAATGAATCCAAAAAGCGAATATTATACTGGCGGAGATAATTCATTAAAGCCAATGTATAGTGATGTAGTGAATGTTATTCATAAAGCTGGAGCTAAAGCATTTTTAGCGCATCCTTTTGAATATAGATTTGATGATACAATAGGTTTTATAGACAAATTAAGAAAAGAAAGAGAATTAGATGGAATTGAGTGTTTTCATCCATCTGCGGAAGAAAATAATAAGACAGAGATTTTAGTTGATTATGCAAGGAAAAATAAGTTATATATTAGTGGTGGAAGTGACTATCATGGTAGCAAGAAGCCTGATATAGAAATAGGAATAGGTAGAGGAATTTTAAATATTTCTAAAAAATATATAGAAGAGTGGCTAACTTAAAAAAAGAATGGAGTGTAGTCAACTTGATAGTGAAACGTTAGAAATTAAGAAAAAAAGAGCTTTAAGTGGTGTAATGTCACTTATTTGCTATGCAAAGAGAAATAAATAAATCGAAAGAACTATCATTTTAAAGAATTACAGTGGTTTCTTTTTAGTAAAAAAACTTTACATAAATTGACTTAATGCTTAGAAAATGGTATAATATAATTGTTACAAAAATAAAATTCCAGAAACAGGAGGATAAGTAATGGACAGTAAGACGCAAAATGATTTTATCAAAAGCCTTTTGCATGGACTTCGGGATGGGTTTGAAACCTGTGAACTGATTATGGAAGCACTTTCGTATAAGAGAGCAATACCAGAAAGCTTTTGGACAGATGAAATGAAGGGAGCATGTGGAATCTTAGGAGAATATCGTATTTCAAAGAAAGAAATGAGAGATTTAAGAGCTGAAGCTATAACGGCAATAACCAGTAAAATTTCTCTCATGGAAAGAGAAAACGATACGAAAAATCAAATTGACAATTTTTCTCGTTTGTTTCACGCACTTACTTTATTACAGGTAGAGAAAAACACCTCATTAGTTCCGGCTATAAGTGAAAATTTATTGTATGATACAGCGTATAGCTTATGGGTGATTGATGATGGCTCGGAGAAAATATGGAAAGCGATTGATAATGCATCTTGGTATGCAGCAGAAGCCGTGAAAAATGGTTCATTTACTAAAAATGTTGCAACTGGAAAACGCCACGAATAATTATATGTGGTTGATGTTTGGGGTATGAATTTAGGTTCATACCTCAAGCTCTTAAAAACATACAATTTACATAATACGATTGACAAAAAAACTAATTTATGATAGAATAAAAAACATATTTAAGAGTATATCTAAGAAATAACTAAATTTTGAGCGGTATAGGATAACCTATGATAGATGGTTGTTTACACGATGTATAGATTTAAAAGTCTTGCAAAGGAGTCTTAAGGATTTCTTTGTGAGGCTTTTTTGATAGAAAGAAAGGAATTTAGGAAGTGATGCAAATAATGAATAGTATTAAAATAAGAAAAGCAACTTTAAACGATATTAAAGCAATTTCTACTATTAAAGTAGAAGGATGGCAGTCGGCATATAAAAATATAATAAGTGATAAATATTTGGATAATATGGACATTACTAAAACAATAGAAAAAAACATCAAAAACTTTGATAGACATCCATTTATTGTTGCAGAAGTTAATAGCGAAGTTGTAGGTTTTTGTTGTTATGATTTCGGCAATATTGAAGAATTAGATGAAAATGCCGATTGTGAATTAAGAGGTATATATGTAAAGCCTAGTATGAAAAGAAAAGGAATAGGTAGAAAACTTATTGAGTATGTTAAAAAAGAATTTTTAAAAGCTAATAAAGAAAAAATGATTTTATGGTGCTTAAAAGAAAATTACCCATCAAGAGAATTCTATAAATCAATGAATGGAATAGAGGGAAAATGCAAAAAAACAGAATTTGGTGGTGAAGAATACGAAATTATTTCATATTTTTATAATTTAGAAAGTGAACTAGAATTAGTATTTCCTACTAAAGAAATGAAAAAAGAAATAGAAGAGTATATGCAAGAATTTTATGCTAAAGGAGATACAATATCAGGTATTGGAGGATTGGATAGAATAAAAAACTTTGATGTATGGCTTGATAAAGTTCAAAAAGACAGAATTCCTAAAACTTGTGAATCCGAAAGAGTACCTGCAAGTTTATATTTTTCTGTTAGAAAGTCTGATAAAAAAATAGTTGGAAATCTTCAAATAAGACATCAAATAAATGAAAAATTACTCCAATATGGAGGTCATATTGGAGATAGTGTAAGACCAACTGAAAGAAGAAAAGGATATGCTACTGAACAAATAAGATTAGCATTGCAAAAATGTAAAGAACTAGGTATAGATAGAGTTTTAATGGACTGTGATAAAAATAATATTGGCTCAGCAAAAGCAATACAAAATAACGGTGGAGTATTAGAAAATGAAATATATGTAGAAGATGAATTAGTGCAAAGATACTGGATTACTTTAAAGAAAAGATATGCTGATAGACACGTTGGTAAAAAAAATAAAAAAGCAATTTATAAAATGAAATCAATTAATAGTGAAGTTTTTATTGGAGATGTAGTATATTATAAATTTGAAGATGTAACACAAAAAATTACAATACCAAACGGAACATCAATTTTAGATACAGGATATGAATGGTTAGAATTTTATGATTATAATTCAAAAATCAAATTATCTGCATTATATAATGATAACAAAGAAATAATAGAATGGTATTTTGATATAGCAAAAGAAATAGGAAAAGAAAATGGAATACCTTATGAGGATGACTTATATTTAGATGTTGTAGTAAATACTAAAGGTGAAATAACTTTATTAGATGAAGATGAGTTAAAAGTTGCTTTAGATAGATTAGAAATTTCAAAAGAAGATTACAATATGGCTTATGCTGAAGCTAATCAATTAATGAATAAGTTAGTTGGAAATAAAGATAAATTAGAAGAATTTACAAATAAATATTTAGAGGAAATGAGGGGAGAATAATGCCAAAATTTATAATGATAGTTGGTCCGCAAGCAGTTGGAAAGATGACAGTTGGACAAGAATTGTCAAAAATAACAAATTTAAAATTACTCCATAATCATATGACAATAGAATTGCTAACAAAAATATTTGATTATAGTAAAGAATCATATACAAAATTAAATTTAGATTTTAGAACGCAAATATTTGAAGAATTTTCAAAAAGTAATGAATACGGATTAATTTTTACTTGTTGTTTTGACTTTGATGTAAAGGAAGAATGGGAAATTGTAGAAAAATGGAGAAATATATTTAAAGACAAAGGAGGAGAATGTTATTTTATTGAGTTAGAAACAACACTAGAAGAAAGAATAAAAAGAAACAGAACAGACAATAGATTAACTCATAAACCATCAAAAAGAGATCTTGAGTGGAGTGAGAATGATATTGTAAAATCAATAGAAAAGCATAGATTAAATTCTAATCCTAATGAAATACCATTTGAAAATTATTTAAGAATTGATAATACTAATATATCAGCAGAAGATACTGCAAAAATAATAAAAGAGAAATTTGAATTGTAAAGGAAGTGATTTTGTTTGGAGAAAATAATTGAATTAGATATTAAAAATTATGAAAAATGTAATAATATTTGGAATATGGAAAAAAATAAGGAACTTAAAGATAGATTTTACAAAGAATTAAAATCTGGAAATAGAAAGACATTTATCTATACTAAAGCTGAAGAATACATAGCTGAAATATCTATAGTTTTTGATAAAAATGATGCAGATTATTCAATTCCAGGCAAACGATTATATCTTTCTAGAATAATTGTAAAAAAAGATTCTAGAGGACAAGGATATGGAAAGAAACTTATGAATTATGTCATAGAATATGCGAAAAATGAAAATTATGAAGAATTATCTTTAGGTGTTAATTTAGATAATTTTATTGCATTAAATTTATATGTTAAGTTAGGATTTGATAAAATACAATATATAGGCGAAGATTCAGATGGCAAATATGTAAAATTAATTAAAAAATTATAATAAAAATTATATGTGAATTAAAAAATACATATGTTAATGTTAGAAAAAGATAGAAAGAAGGAGTGAAAAATGAAATATTATAAAAAATTAGTTGGAGAAAGAATATATTTAGCACCAAAGGGAGCATCAGAAGAAGAAATAGAAAAATTTACAGAGTGGATGAATGATTTTCAAGTAACTGATTATACAGGGAGAACAAGTCAAATAACAACATATGCAAGTGAAAAAGAATATCTTGAAAATGCAGAAAAAAACACAGATAAAAGAACATTTAATATAGTAAGTTTAGAAGATGATAAATTAGTTGGTACAGTTGGATTAGAGAGTATCAATTGGATTGAAAGAAGTGCTGTATTAGGTATTTTTATAGGAGATAAAGATTTTAGAAGTAATGGATATGGAACTGAAGCAATAAGATTATTGTTAGAATATGGATTTAGATATATAAATTTACATAGTATAAGACTTGATTTATTATCTGTAAATGAAAGAGCTCATAAATGTTATTTAAAATGTGGATTTAAAGATACTGGAGCAAGTAGAGAGCAAATATTCTTAAATGGTAAATATTACGATAAATTACATATGGATATACTTGAAAACGAATTTGAAGGAAATTATATTAAAAATAAAAATATATAGGAGTAAATAAAAATGAGTGAATGGAATGAGTATCACAAAGTTACAAATAATATACCACCACGAAAAAACATAGTGAATTTTATTAATAATTATAAAGAACTATCTGGAAAAGCAATAGATATCGGATGTGGTGCAGGAAATGATACAATATACTTAATTCAGAATAATTGGAATGTTCTTGCAATAGATGGTTCAGATGTTGAAAATTCAATAAAAGAAAAATTAAATGATGAAGAAAAAGAGAAATTTAGTTTTCAAGTTCAAAAATTTGAAGATTTAAAATTGCCTAAAAGCGATTTAATTATTTCAAACAATGCTTTACCTTTTTGCAATAAAGAATATTTTTATACAATGTGGCAAGAAATTTGCAATAGTATTAATTCTAATGGATTTTTTGTTGGAAATTTATTTGGTATAAATGATGAATGGAACACTCCAAAAGATAAAAGGACATTTTTAAATAAAGAACAAGTAATAGACTTATTTAAAGATTTCGAAATTATAAGTTTAAAAGAATTTGAAAAAGATAGAACAACAGCATTAGGGGTAATGAAACATTGGCATACTTTTGAAGTAATTGCCAAAAAGAAATAATTTTGACAAAATTGATAAAAAATGTTAAAATATAAACAATTTCATATAGTTATGATTTAAAAAGAAATAAAGTAGAATTTTATAGTAACTAATAGAGAGAAAATGGTTGGTGAAAATTTTCAGTATATAAAATTTGAATTACAATTCTTACAGTAACTATCGTGTGGCTACGAAAAGCTATAAATGAGGCAATAATAATTATTGTGAATAAAGGTGGTACAGCGAGTCAATTCGCCCTTTAAAAATAGGGAGAGTTGGCTCTTTTTGAATACCATAATGGAGGTGATAATATGCCTAAAAAGTCAATCACTTTAAGGCTATCATATTATAATACTCTTATGAAAATAAATAAAAAAAGAAAAGGAGTATTATAAAAAATGGATAATTTAGAAATTATAAAAAGAAAAGCAATGCAGATATTTTCTGTAGAAGATTTAGAAGAAAAAATAAAAAGTGGAAAGAAATTAAAAATAAAATTTGGTGCAGATCCATCAAGACCAGATTTGCATATTGGACATTCTGTTCCTTTGAGAGTATTAAAGCAATTTCAAGATATGGGACACGAAATAATCTTTGTAGTTGGAGATTTTACAGCAATGATTGGTGATCCATCAGGAAAAAGTAAAACAAGACCAGCTTTAACATTTGAAGAAACAAGAAAGTCAGCAGAAAGTTATTTAGAACAAGCAGTAAAAATTTTAGATAAAGATAAAACAAAAATAGTATTTAATTCAGAATGGCTTTCTAAAATGAATTTTGAAGATGTTATAAAATTAACAAGCAAATATACTGTTGCGAGAATAATGGAAAGAGATGATTTTAAGAATAGATTTGAAAATAATTTACCATTATCTATGCATGAATTATTATATCCTTTAATGCAAGGATATGATTCTGTTGCGTTAAATGCAGATATAGAAATTGGAGGAACAGACCAAACCTTTAATTTACTGGTAGGTAGAGAATTGCAAAGAGATTATGGACAAGAACCACAAGTGGTTATGACATTTCCTTTATTAGTTGGGTTAGATGGAAAAGAAAAAATGAGTAAATCATTGGATAATTATATTGGAATTACAGATTCTCCATTTGATAAATTTGAAAAAAGTATGAAAATTCCAGATGAAGTATTAAAACAATATTTTGATTTAGCAACGGATTTATCAACAGATGAAATAAACGAAGTTATGTCAGGAGGTATAAGAGAAGCACATTTTGTCTTTGCAAAAGAACTATTGTCTATGTATAATGTGGATGCTGATTTTGAAGAAATAAAGAGTAGATATCTAAAGATTGCTGAAGGTGGAATACCACAAGACATAAAAGAATTTAAATTAAATGAAAAAAATATAAATGTATGTGATTTACTTGTGAAAATAGGATTTAGTAATTCCAAAAGCGAAGCAAAAAGAATGATACAAGGTAAAGGAGTAAAAATTAATTTAAAATTAGTTGAAGATACTAATGAAATTATAGACATACAAGATGAAAAAGTAGTTCAATTTGGAAAAAATAAATTTATGAAAATTAGTAAAGAGTAAATAAATAAAATTGAAAGTGATTTAAAGTCTATTCTACATAAAATACAATAAATTTACGAACCTTTTTTTGTTCAAATTTATTGTATTTTTTTTGAATTTATGATATATATATAATGAGCAATTTTAAAAAATGGAGGAATTTAGATTGAAAAAGACAATAAAAGATTTGCAACTAAATTAAAAGGTAGATTTACTCATAAAAAGATAAAAGATGAACAAATACAAGAATTAATAAATGATGAAAATTTCATGAAAAGACTTTTAGAATTTTCAGGAAATGATATAGATGTATTATGTACTTATTTAGGAGATATTATGGTTTATTATGCTTTATCAAATGATCCTAAATTAGATTATACTATAGAAGAGTTATTAAACAAAAGAGGAGAAATAGATTTATATTCGGTTGAAGAAATAAAAGAAAGAGGCTTTTTTACACATTCTTGTAATGGGAGTATGGTAGAAAAAATAAGAACTAATGGATTAGGAAGTTCTTTAAATGGTAATGAGAAATTATATACAGTACTTTCTAATTTAGAAAAAAATTAAATATAACAGGAACATATACTCAACAGCAAAGTGGAAAGAAAGATGAAGTATATTTTACTTCGGCAGGAGCAACTTCATTTGGATATGCTTGTAATTTCGCACCTGAAAGATTATTTTTAGGAATTTTGAGACAAGAATATGATGATAATATACCTGTTGAAGTAGGAGAAAGTAAAAAGGATTATTATAGAAGAATAATTTGTCAAAAATTTGGAGAACAATTAAATGATGAAGTAATGGCAGATATTGATACAATAATTAATGGATTTTTTTCGGATTCAAATTACATTATAAGTTTTCAGGCTAATGAAGTTATTTCATCAAATAATATATATATGGAAGTTGTTAGTGAAAATAATAAAATTAATTTGGATGAGCATATTCAAACTAATTGTGGATATAGTAGTTTCTTTACATCACGATTAGGTAGTAATTCAAATTCTAATAATATGGATAATTTAGTTATGGTTGATACTGTAATACCACCTGAAAAATTGAAGTTTTTAAGAGTTCCTGATAGATATGACTTAATTCAATTAATAGCATTAAATAAAGGATTACAACAAGGAGAAAAATTAGATTATTTTACATTAGATAGAGTTGAAAGAAAAGAAGAGAAAAAAATAATTCAAAAGTTAGGAAAAGAAACAGTTTCAGAAATGTCTGATACAATATTAGAGGATGAAACTGAAAGAGATATGGAGGCACAAGAAAAATTGTTACAACAAAGTAAGGACGATC
>ERZ825137.292-NODE-292-length-71903-cov-4.592682_pt1 | contig 71903 bp, 72 predicted proteins | sample MGYA00519873_ERZ825137 | MGnify/ENA primary metagenome ERZ825137 (study PRJEB31778, sample SAMEA3449190) | human gut metagenome | biome: human gut; feature: human-associated habitat; material: faeces | place: United Kingdom | collected 2010/2012 ...
ATCCACTCCGCTTTATGTAGTGGATGGTGAACCTTATGATGGCTCATTGTCCTCTATTTCTTCACAGGATATAGCATCCATCAGTGTATTGAAAGATGCTGCCGCCGCTACATTATACGGTTCGCGTGCTGCAAACGGTGTGATTATGATTACCACCAAACAAGGAACTGAAGCTGCACCCACTATTGAACTTTCCGCTAAATTCGGTTTCTCAAGCCGTGCCGTGAAAGATTATGATCAATTAAGTACGAATGATTATTTTATGTTGCAGTGGGAAGCTATCCGTAATAAATATATGGATGACAAACTTTCGGCAGAAGTAGCCGCGCAAAGAGCTTCTTCCGATTTGGTTTCTACCATTGGCATTAATCCTTACGGAACCCAGTATCCCCAACCGGTGGGTATAGACGGCAAATTAGTGGATGGTGCCACTCCCCTATGGAATGACAGTTGGGAAGATGCGTTGACACAAGATGCGCACTATACGGATTTGAGCGCACGGATTTCCGGTGGAAACGAGCGGACTAAATACTATTTCTCTTTGGGATATCTGGACGATCAAGGCGCTTATATTTGTTCCGGTTTCAAACGTTATACCTTACGCTCCAATATTACCTCTGATTTACGGGATTGGTTACAGGTTGGACTGAATGTGTCGGGCACTCACTCTGTACAAGATTACCCGAAACAGAATGATACTGCCATCGGCAATATCGTTTTGGCTGCCCGTTCCTTACCTTCTTTCTATCCGGTATATGAACGCGATGCCGATACTGGCGCTTATTTGCTTGATGAATATGGAAATAGAATTTATGATTATGGTAAGTATCGTAAGAGTTCTTATAATGGCTATAACTTTGCTCAATCCATGTATTATAACAAAAACGAGAGAAAAAGGGATGCCGCTTCCATACGCGGATATCTGCAAATCACACCGATAAAAGGGTTGAGCTATAAAATGTCGTTGAACATTGATTATAACAGTAAGTTTAATCACGATTATTCCAATCCTACTTACGGGAAAAAACCGTTGGTCGGTTCAGTGAGCAAATACAATTATCGAACCACGGGTATGACTTTCAATAATGTGTTGAATTGGGAGCATTCTTTTAAGGATGTACATAAAGTGCATTTGATGGCGGGGCAAGAGTATTACGAATACAATACGTCCAATTTCGGCGGTTCGCGTTCGGGAGTCATTACCGACGGCTTTTATGAACCGGACGCTGCTTCTACTCTGACCGGTTTTGAAGGGAATAGCGATCAATACAAGTTGCTGAGTTATTTCGGAAGTGCAGAGTACTCTTACAATCAACGTTATTTTGTGTCGGCATCCGTGCGTACCGACGGTTCTTCTCGTTTCCATCCCGATAACCGTTGGGGAACATTCTGGTCGTTAGGTGCTTCTTGGAAAATTTCACAGGAAGCATTCTTGGAAGAGGCTGCTAACAGTTGGCTGTCTAATTTGAGCCTTCGCGCCAGCTATGGAGCGCAGGGCAACGATAACGTGGGTTATTATGCGTATCAAGAATTATATAGTATAGGTAGCTTTTTAGGAGAGACCACTCTTCATACTTCTCGTTTGGGAACTCCGGATTTGTCTTGGGAGACAAACCTGAACTTTAATTTAGGATTGGATTTCGGTTTCTTCAATAATCGTATCAACGGTACGGTTGAATACTTTAAACGTGCTTCTTCCGATTTGCTGTTCAGCCGTGATCTGGTTCCTTCTTCCGGTTTTGGAGCCATTGACGCCAACATTGGAAAACTGGAGAATTACGGTTGGGAATTTACTGTAAATGCTACACCCGTATTGACAAATGACTGGACTTGGAGATTGTCTGTAAATGCCACGACTTATAAGAACAAAATTGTTAAGTTGCCGACTGAAGTTATGTGGCAAAGTTCTAAAAAATGGGTAGTGGGCGGTTCCCTTTATGATTTTTGGCTGTATGAATGGGGTGGCGTAAATCCCGAAAACGGTAATGCTCAATGGGCGTATTATGACGAAGAAGGAAACAGGCATCTGACCGAAAACTATTCGAGCCTAACTTCAGACAAGAAAGTATATGCAGGCAGTTCATTGCCTAAACTTAGCGGAGGTTTCCAATCAGACCTTATTTGGAAAGACCTTTCTTTATCCATGCTGTTTTCTTATGCTATCGGTGGAAAGATTTATAATAATGACAAAACCGGGTTGATGAGGGTAAATGGTGGTAACGGAGACAGTATGAGCAAAGACCTTTTGAATCGTTGGACACCGGAAAATACTCATACAGATATTCCTCGGTTGGTACAAGATGGGACTAGCAAATTTACCTCTTCTTCAACGCGTTGGTTGGTAGACCGGTCTTTCCTTCGCCTGAAAACAGTTACTTTGAATTATAATTTACCAAAGAAATGGTTGCGCCCGCTGACTCTAAAAGATGCAAGCGTGTTTATACAAGGTGAGAATATGCTGACATTCAGTAAACAGCAGGGCCTGGATCCTGAACAGCCGATTAGCGGCGTTGTTTCCTACCGTTATCCGGCTATGAAGACTATTTCGTTCGGTATCAATGTGAAACTCTAAAAAGAATACAATTATGAAGATGAATCTTAAAAATATATGTGTCGTGGTTTTGGCGTCCTGTACGGTGGCGTCGTGCGACCTGGATACTACACCTACTACTGCGTTGGATGCCGGAAATGTGTATAAAGATACTGAGAATGCCCAGCGTGTATTGAAAGGCGCGTGGAATTATATCTTCAATTCCGGTTCTACGTACGCTTCCATTGGTATGGGCTCTATTATGCTGAATGATGATTTTGCCGGTTCGGATGTTGTCAGAACCAGAAGTTATGGTTTTTCTGCGAGTTATAATCTGACAAACGGATATTCAAGAAGCGAACATAATGGTGTGCTTTGGGATTTAATGTATGATCCGATTAATAACTGCAACGGAATTTTGAAGTATATCGATGACGTTACCGGCAGTCCCGAAGATAAAGCTCGTATTAAAGGACAAGCTTTGGCAACTCGTGGCTATGCGTATATGATTCTGGCTACGCATTACTCTTTTGCAATTGATAAGGATCCGAATGCTGTTTGTGTACCCATTTACACTGAACCTACCGATGATCATGTGGCTTTGACCGGAAGTCCGGCTTCAAGTGTTTCTGAAGTGTTTGCCCGTGCATTGAAGGATTTGGAAGATGCGTTAGACTTGATTCCCGAAAACTATTCTCATGGAAATAGTGCCACAGCACAGTATCAAATAGATCATTTGGTAACATTGGGATTATTGGCGCGTACTCATCTCTACGCTCGTAATTGGCAAGACGCTTATAATTATGCATCGCAAGCGTTGGCTATCAATTCTTATTTAATGGACGAAAAGGAATATAAAAGTGGCTTCAATGATTATACCAACAAGGAATGGATGTGGGGATTGTCGTGTACGATTGATGACAACATGCCGGGTTATTTGTTCTACTTTAAGGACTGTACATCGGATGGAAGTTACTATACGAGTTTGAACACCGATCCTTACTTTAAAGAGATGTTCCAGGACGGTGACTACCGTAAGGACTTATTCAATTGGGGACAGACTGCTTATGGAGACTGGGCCATGCTGAACAGTAAATTTCTGTTCAAGGATATCGATAATATGTTGGCGGATATTGTTCTGATGCGTACTTCGGAAATGTACCTTATTAAAGCTGAGGCGGCAGCACATATCACAGGTAAGGAGAGTGAGGCGCAACAACTTTTGCAAACCCTGCGTGATGCCCGTATGAAGAAAGGTTTGTCTGCCGCTAAGGTAACAGAGACTGGCGATGCGCTGATACGGGAAATCTGGAAAGAACGCCGTAAGGAATTGTGGGGAGAAGGATTCTCTTTAACAGACATTATCCGTAACCAGCAATCCGTGGAACGTAAGGAGTATTACGAAACGATTAGTATAGACGGCAAGAAAGTAACACTCAAGGGGCATACAGCTCTTAGTTTACCTGATGGTACTCCATTCGTTCCGAATAGTGTATATTATTTGTTCCGTATCCCGGAAAAAGAAGAATTGCAGAACGTCAATCTTTACTCTAAATATCCGAGATTGGCTGATTACGATTTGTAATATTCAGTAAACCAGTCCGTAAAGTTTATCCCCTCTTTTTGTGTGCTATATATAATTCAGTACGCAGAAAGAGGGGATTCTTATAGGTCTTTTCTATTGTTCAGAAGAAGATTGTTCTTCATACTTGAAGATTGGAAATGTGGAGGTTATATGATTATTACTCCTTAAACCGACTGGAATCGTCCGAAAAGTTTGGAAGTTTAGATTAAGACGTTCAATTTGGAATTGATAAAGTTTAAGTATAGAAAAGTGCTAATTTATACCTAATTTTCATAGGTTAAAATAGTATTTTTATTTATTCAGTTATAGTGTGTAACTTTACCTGATTTGATTCTAACTTTTGGGATAACCCCTTTGCTTATTTGTTGGAATATGAACAATTAGAACCCGAGGCTGTCTTTGCCTAGATAAAGCAGATTGAACAAAAAAGAAGGCATCCATCATGGACACCTTCTTTTGTTATTTTTAATTAGGTTTTGCAAACCTTACCTTATACTTGTCAAGAGTAATAGGGGTCATCGCTTTACTCAGAAGTTACTGTTTAACATCGCTTCGTTAGGATTTGTAGTTGATACCTTTTTAAATATTAACAATGCTATGTGTTTTAACTCCTTTCACTATTTAGAACTCCGTTTTTACTCTTTAAAGAACTTCAGTTACTTTATTAAGTTTGTGAAACTTGAATTGGTAGCATATTTGGCAAATTCCAAATCGGTAGCAGCCTTTTTGGCAATTGACGGATCTTTGGCAATAGCACTCTTCAGGTTATTGATAACCATGGTTGCATTGTTAGTTCTTGCTCCGATAATAGCGTTCAAATAATCTGTGTAGGCATCCGCATTCTTTATGCTGTTCAACGTACTTTTAGCTTTGTTGTAATCCTTAGTCAAGATTTGAGCCAAAGCGGCACTGTTCGTCTTTGTGTCTCCAAATGCGTTCACTGCTCTTTCGTACTGTCCGTTTGCAATATAGAAGTTACCGAGAGCCTCGTTCAATGTCTTTGCACCTGAACCTTTAGCCAAATAAGTTTCAGCTGTAGCTTTGTCACCTTTAATTAAAGAGATAAGCCCCAGGTTTGTATTTGCTTCAGCAGAAGACGGGTTGATTTGGAGAGCTTTCTTGAAATAAGATTCAGCTGTTGCCATATCGCCGGCCTGGTAAGCCAATTCACCTAGATTGTTGTATGCGCGGTAATCGTTCGGATATAATTCGACTGTTTTTTTAAACATAGCCTCTTTGTCGGAAGCTTTGTTTACCAAAGTGGCTCCGTAAAGAAGTTCTTCGTTGTTCAACGCTTTCGGATCGCTTGCGAATGCTGCAAGGATTTCATCATCCGAACGTCCGATTAACTGATAATTCAAAGTTAAACGAGCGCGGCGCAATTGCGGAAGAATTTCGTCAGCCAAGTCTTTGTAAACAGAAGAGATATTCTTGATTTCAGCTTCTCTCTGCTCTGGATCTTGATACATGGAAAGGACACGGAGAATCAACTCTTTATCCTGAATGTTCGATTTAGAAACCAGCTCTTGGAAACCTTCCCAGTCTTGTGCCGTATACTTGGAATCTACGTTGGCTTCTATTTTATCTTTCTTCAACTGTTTGTTTACATAACCTGCTGCATTCTTTTCACGTTGTTCGGCTAATTTGTCGTTCAGGTCGAAACCTCCGTCAGGAGATGCGTAGGCGCTTACTTCGATGTTTTCCATCAATTTACCTTTCTGGTCTGCGTTGATTTCTTTAACCAAAGTATTGAATTCCTTGATGATATCGGTATTCAATTCAGTGGCGCGGATATTAGCTTGTTGAATAAGGAACATGATGTTAGCATGTTTGGCTTGTTTGATTACGCGTTGGAAAGCGTCTTCCGCATTGGCCGGATTGGCATTGGCCAATGTATTCTTTACCAGTTCGGAAGTAGCGATAACTCCATCAGCCACCTTTACAGGAGGTATGCTTACTGTTTTCTTACCCACTTTAGCATCGAATTCGAGGTATAATTCGGATTTAGCCATTTGAGGAACATAATCGAAAGAAGTTTTCATGGTATAATTACCACCGGCTTTGTAATAAATGGTGTGGTTGTTACCTTCCACTTTTTCACCTTGGAATGTCATTGGCTGTCCCTTAGCTTCACCACCGTTCCATTTCAATACCGGAGTAACTGTTACAACCGCTTTTTTCTTGAAATACTTTTCCGGGAATTTTCCGTTAATGGTAACGGGAACTTTACCGCCCACAGCTTCCAGAACTTGAGGAGTGGTTGTGAAATAGTCCGATGACAATTCACCCATCTTGCTGCTACAAGATGTGAATACAAATAAAACTGCCATAAGTAATGGCAAATACAATTTTTTAATCATGTCATTAAGTGTTATATGTTTTATAATTTTAGAATACTTCAAGACTTTGCAAAGATAAGAATTCTGCGCACACTCTGAATACCTTAAAGGAAAATTTTTAATATTTAAGACAAAAGAACTTAGGACATGGATTTATGCATGGATGAAAGTATACGTCGGACGATTATTTTTGAGGTTATGGTCTACGTAGTTTCTTGCTTTCCGGTTTTTCTTCAATTAAGTTAAAATCATAATTTAATCTATTTTATTACAATATAAGAAGTGTATAGATTAAGAAGGGTAATTTACCGACCTTTTTCTTTTAACTGAATTATGAAAAAGAATCGGCAATCTTGGGTCTAATCCGCAAGATGATCTTTAAAGAAGATTCCACTTGGATTTCATTCTCTTTCGAAAAAAATAAAAAAATGTGCCTGACATCTGTCACATCCGTCACTGTCGCATGTAATAGATTGTCTTATAGAGATTCACCACTTCTGTTCCGGATCGTTTGATGTGACAGATGTCAGGTGTCTGCCAAAATGTGTTGTGGTAAAGAATCCGTATATGTGATTTTTTTCTCCATTTCCCTTTGAACCCTATTCTCATAGAGGTGGATAAAGCGAAATACTTCCGCTCGCATATCAGTATAAAGAGAGTAGGACGTAAGTAAGGTGTATTTATAAGAAGTTGATTACTCGGCGAAGACTATTTGAATGTTATTTTAGATGTAATGGATGGATAAATGTATATGGTTTCAAACGGTTGAAACTAAAGTTTCAAGCAGTGGGAACTAAAGTTTCAAACGTTTGGAACTACAGTTTCAATTAGCCGGAACTGATGTTTTCGGTAATGAAACGTTTCCCGTCCGGCAATAAATATCTCTTCTCGTTGTACCTTTCTATCGAATTAGAGTAATAAATGTTGATTAGGCACTTTATGCAAAATGTTTGGTATGGAATTTGTAAGAATATAATAACTGGATTTTTATAGTTAAAAATGCAGGGAAAAAGAATCTCTTGTCGTTTCCTTCCTTCATTCCTCTCAGGGAGTGCTTTATAAAACAATTCGCGACAGACAGATGCTGAATCGCAGTGGATACGCAGACGTCTGATTAGCAATATGGAACGGAGTTGTGTTCCGTAGAACGTTATAATTTTCCGGAATTTTCTTTCCCTTGTTTTCGCCGCTTCTCTCGGTATTTAATGTTTCTTGGATGATGTTCGATGATCTCGCTGCGTAACATGTCTCGGTCGAGATGGGTATAGATTTCAGTTGTGGCAATGCTTTCATGCCCTAGCATACATTGTATGGCGCGTAAGTTGGCTCCCCCTTCCAGCAAGTGGGTGGCGAAAGAGTGGCGGAATGTATGCGGGCTAACGGTTTTCCGGATACCGGCCCGTTCGGTCTGCTCTTTAATGATATGGAATATCATAATGCGTGAAAGAGGGGTGCCTCGTCGGAAACTGAGAAATACATAATCCTCGTATCCGCGTTTAACAGAAATATCGCTCCTCTCTTCGAAATAGCGGTTCAGTTCGTCGATGGCTCTAGGAGAAATGGGTACAAAGCGTTGTTTGTTGCCTTTTCCATTCACCTTGATAAAACCTTCTTGCAAGTATAGGTCAGATAACTTCAGATTGCAAAGTTCCGAAACGCGGAGTCCGCAACTGTATAATACTTCGAGAATGGCCCGGTTGCGCTGTCCTTCCTGTTGGCTCAAATCAATCGTGGAGATAATGGAATCAATCTCTTCTACCGTCAGGACGTCCGGAAGTTTGAAACCTATTTTAGGCGATTCGAGCAATTCCGTCGGATCGATTTGAATATAATCTTCTAGTACCAGAAACCTGTAAAAAGAACGGATACCCGACACAATGCGCGCCTGAGAGCGAGGGTGGATGCCAATATCGTGTAGTCCGGCAATAAAATGGTGCAAATCATCCAAAGTAACATCCAATAGGCTGATGCCTTCAAGTATCACATAAGCATTGAGCTTATCAAGGTCGGTCATGTAAGCGTCGAGCGTATTAGCGGATAAAGACTTTTCCAACTTTAAATATTGCTTGTATTTTAGAAAGATGGCATTGTTTTTATCCTTGTTGACTCTTTTTTCGTTAAGTTCCATTTCTTTTTTTTACCTTTGTACCCAAATTCTTTACAAAGATACAATAAACATCCAAAAGGGAGCGTATGATGAGAATACAAATTATAAATGGTCCCAATATTAATTTGTTGGGCAAACGCGAACCTTCTATTTACGGAGCTGTTTCGTTTGAAGATTATCTGGTTACATTGCGAAGTCTGTATCCTCAAGTGCAAATTGAGTATTATCAATCGAATGTGGAAGGTGAAATGATTAATAAACTGCATGAGGTAGGATTCGACTATGACGGAATCGTGTTGAACGCTGGTGCTTATACGCATACTTCCATAGCTTTGCAAGACGCTATCCGTGCTATTAAGACTCCGGTTATCGAAGTGCATATTTCGAATGTACACAAGCGGGAGGAGTTTCGCCATAAATCGATGATTTCCTGTGCTTGTTTGGGAGTGATTTGCGGATTCGGCTTGAACTCGTATCGTCTAGGCATAGAGGCCCTTTTAGACTATAATAAAAAAGACTGATAGAATGCAAGTTTCGCATGGAACGGTAATATGAAGAAGCAGGAGGGGCTGGTAGCGGGCAAACCCGCTTAAGAGGTAAAGTCTGTTGTTTTTGAGAACCTTAATCTCTACTGAGTACAGTAACGATAGCTCTTTGTATGACGAAAAGATAAAGAATTAACGAAACTCAAAAATATAATTTTTAAGGTAAAGCTTATGTTGCTAAAACAAACAAAGATTGTAGCGTCCATTTCCGATCAACGCTGCGATGTAGATTTTATTCAGGCATTGTTTGATGCCGGTATGAATGTGGTACGTATGAATACAGCCCATGCCAGTCGCGAGGGCTTTGAGACTCTTATAGCAAATGTCCGAAAGGTTTCAAATCGTATTGCTATCTTGATGGACACGAAAGGTCCTGAAGTGCGGACTACTCCTTTGGACGGAGAGCCGATTCTTTTCAAGACAGGCGATAAGGTAAAAGTGATGGGGAATCCGGATTTGAAGACAACGCGCGATTGTATTGCGGTGACATATCCTTACTTTGTACGTGATTTGAGTGTTGGGGAAAATATCTTGATTGACGACGGAGATTTGGATCTGAAAGTAATAGAAAAGAATGACGATACATTGTTTTGCGAAGTGCAGAATGAAGCGACTCTAGGAAACCGAAAGAGTGTGAATGTGCCGGGGGTACGTATCAATTTACCTTCTTTGACTGAGAAAGACCGTAACAATATACTGTATGCTATAGAGAAGGATATTGATTTTATCGCTCACTCGTTTGTGCGTAATAAACAAGATGTGCTGGATATCCGTGCTATTTTGGATGCTCACCATAGTACTATCAAAATTATTGCGAAGATAGAAAATCAAGAAGGGGTAGACAATATTGATGAGATACTTGAAGTGGCAGACGGTGTGATGGTGGCACGCGGTGACTTGGGTATTGAAGTCCCTCAAGAACGTATACCAGGTATTCAGCGTATTTTAATCCGTAAATGTGTGATGGCGCGCAAACCGGTTATTGTGGCTACTCAGATGTTGCATACCATGATTAATAATCCGCGTCCTACCCGTGCGGAGGTTACGGATATCGCCAATGCCATTTATTACCGTACGGATGCTTTGATGCTTAGTGGCGAGACCGCTTACGGAAAATATCCGGTAGAGGCTGTTCGGACTATGACCGCTGTGGCGGCACAGGCTGAAAAAGATAAATTGGCTGAGAATAACATCCGTATTCCTCTGGATGACAAATGCGAAGTAACCGATTTCTTGGCGAAACAGGCTGTGAAAGCTACAGATAAGATGAATATTCGTGCTATCATTACCGATAGTTTCAGCGGACGTACGGCTCGCTGCCTGGCTGCATTCAGAGGCCGCTATCCGGTGTTGGCTATTTGCTATAATGAAAAGACGATGAGGCATTTGGCTCTTTCGTATGGGGTGGAAGCTATTTATATGCCGGAGTTGGCTAACGGACAAGCGTATTATTTTGCTGCGTTGCGTAAACTGTTGAAAGACGGCGTGATTAAGGAAAATGAAATGGTGGCTTATCTGAGTGGCGGAAAGCAAGAGACGCATACTTCGTTTCTCGAAATAAATGTAGTAGGGGATGTGTTGAAATATGCAGAAACGGATGATTATATTCTGCCTAATAAAAACAGATATTTATAAATTAAAAGCGATAACTGAAAATCTGTAGAACAGTGAGGCGCACACTATACCGAAAGCCGGAAGTGAAAATTGAAAGTCGATAAGCGTATGGCTTAGTATTGCTTGATGTATCGTTTCCGGTTTTCAAAATAAATAGGATGCTTTGTTTATTAAATTAAAGGTTGGTAGGGCAGTCTCTCTGTAAATACTTTGATTTTTAGTTTCTGTTTTGTTCGTTTTAAGTTGGTATGGAGGAAACCGAGTCAATAGATAATTATATTTTGCAGCATATTGATGATGAGGGTAATTATTTGAGAGCTCTTTATCGTGATACGCATGTAAAGCTTTTGCGTCCTCGCATGGCTTCGGGGCATTTGCAGGGACGGATGTTGAAAATGTTCGTTCGTATGATTCGTCCCCGACAAGTATTGGAGATCGGTACGTATAGTGGATATTCTGCCTTGTGTATGGCCGAAGGATTGGAAGAAGGGGCGATGCTTCATACGTTTGAAATAAATGATGAGCAGGAAGACTTTACACGTCCGTGGCTTGAACGTTCGGTTTATGCCGACAAAATTAGGTTTTATATAGGTGATGCTTTGGAACTGGTTCCACAGATGGACATTTTGTTCGACATGGCCTTTATTGATGGCGATAAACGCAGATATACCGAATATTATGAGATGGTGTTAACCAAATTGGTTTCGGGAGGTTATATTATTGCGGATAATACGCTTTGGGATGGGCATGTGTTGGAAACGCCTCATCCTACCGACCGACAGACTCTTGGCATCAAAGCATTTAATGACTGGGTTGCGGCAGACACTCGCGTGGAAAAAGTGATTTTGCCTTTGCGTGACGGTTTGACGATAATAAGGAAAAAGTAAACCTTCCTTACCTTTGGAACAATCTGAGTAAAGTGATACTATTAAAAATAAAAAAGTATGGAAACAACGAGACAAAATAAGATTTCCCGTTTGATTCAAAAAGAATTAAGCGAAATATTTCTGCTTCAGACGAAAGCAATGAATGGTGTGCTGGTATCCGTCAGCGTAGTTCGCATCAGTCCGGACTTAAGTGTGGCTCGTGTATATTTAAGCGTGTTCCCTTCGAACCGTAGTGAGGAGATTGTGAAAAATATCAATGCGAACATGAAAGCAATTCGTTACGAATTAGGCACGCGGGTACGTCATCAGTTACGAATCATTCCCGAACTGAAGTTTTTTGTGGATGATTCGCTGGATTATATCGAAAAGATAGACGAGCTTTTAAAAGAGTGAACTTACCTTTTTACATAGCTAAACGATATCTGTTCTCGAAAAAGTCGCATAATGCGATTAATATCATTTCGGGGATCTCTGTATGCGGCGTAGCATTGGCTACGCTTGCTTTGGTTTGTACCCTCTCCGTATTCAACGGTTTTCAGGAGTTGGTAGCTACGTTCTTTACTGCTTTCGATCCTGAACTGAAAATTACGGTCGCAGAAGGGAAAGTCTTTGATGCGCACGATGAACGGATTGCCCGTGTGCGTGCTTTGCCCGGTATAGAGGTTTTTACCGAGGCATTGGAAGAAAATGCCATGTTTCAATATAAGGATAAGCAGGCGATGGTTGTGATTAAGGGGGTGGAAGATAATTTCGAAGACCTCACTGCCATCGACAGCATTCTATATGGAAGAGGGGAATTTAAGTTGCACGATGAAGTGGTAAACTACGGAGTTATGGGCATGCAGCTGGTTTCTGTTTTAGGTTCGGGAATTGCATTTGTCGATCCGGTGGAAGTTTATGCGCCCAAGAGAGGCGAAAAAGTGAATATGGCTAATCCTTCCGGTAGTTTTACGAAAGACTATCTGTTTTCTCCGGGGGTAGTCTTTGCCGTTAACCAGCAGAAGTATGACGCTTCGTATGTAATTACTTCTCTTGATTTTGCACGAAGGCTGTTTGGATATGAAACAGAAGTGTCTTCCATAGAACTGAAACTGAAGCCGGGACAAGATGTAGAGAACGTGAAGAATGAGATAAAACAGATATTGGGAGATGACTTTATAGTTCTCGACCGCTATGAGCAACAAGCGGATGTCTTTCGAATCATGGAAATAGAGAAACTTATTTCCTATTTCTTCCTCACCTTTATATTGGTGATAGCCTGTTTCAATGTCATCGGTTCTTTGTCGATGTTGATTATTGATAAGAAACAGGACGTGCAAACTTTGCGCAATTTGGGAGCAAGCGACCGGCTGATTGTACGCATATTTTTGTTCGAAGGACGCCTGATTTCCTTATTAGGCGCTATGATCGGTATTGTATTAGGGCTGTTGCTTTGTTTCATTCAGCAAAAGTTCGGTATAATCTCCTTAGGTTCTGTAGCTGATAGTTTTATAGTCAATGCTTATCCGGTAAGTGTCCATTGGCAAGATGTGCTGCTGATATTTGTTACCGTACTGTTTGTAGGCTTTCTGGCTGTTTGGTATCCGGTGCGGTATCTGAGTAAGCGGTTGTTGTAATATGTTATAAACAGTGTTTGAAAACGTACAGGGTGTTCGATATCGGACACCCTTTTTTTGTTCATTCTTCATTAAATCAGATACTTATGATTTTGGCACATATCTTGCTTTGTTTTCGGTAAACATAAGTAAGTGAACAATCATGGACAGGTTAATTCCTATAGAAGAACAGCAAAAGAAACGCCGGAAAAGGTTGATTATAGTAGGAGGAAGCGTACTTCTTTTTTTCCTCCTGATTGTTTGGGGGATTTTTCTTTTGAAACCCTCCGTATCGCGGAATAATTTGCAGATTTCTACGGTAGAGCGAGGTGTGCTTGAAATTTCAATTAATGCGTCGGGTACGGTAACGCCGGCCTATGAGGAGATTGTCAACTCGCCGATAGAAAGCCGTATTCTGGAGGTTTATAAAAAAGCGGGCGATTCGGTAGATGTGAACCAGCCTATTTTAAAGTTGGATTTGCAGACCGCCCGTACGGATTTGGATAAATTGCTGGATGAAGAACAGATGCGCCTTCATAAACAAAAGCAGTTGGAGTTGAACAATCAGACCAAGTTGAAAGATCTTTCTATGCAAATACGGGTTTCGGCCATGAAACTCAACCGTATGGAGGTGGAATGGAAAAACGAACATTTTCTGGATAGCTTGGGAGCCGGTACGCCGGATAAAGTGCGTCAGGCGGAACTGAACTATAAGGTTGCCAAGTTGGAACACGAGCAACTTTGCCAGAAATATCAAAACGAACAAGTGGTGATGCGTGCCGAAGAACAGGTGCAGGAGCTCGACCTTAGTATCTTTCGTAAAGGCGTGGCTGAGATGAAACGCATTCTTCAGGAAGCACAGGTGTATGCCCCGCGAAAAGGAGTGATTACTTTCTTGAACGACCAAATTGGTGTGCGGGTTTCAAAGGGAGAACAACTGGTTACTGTGGCCGATTTGAGTCGTTATCAAGTGAAAGCTTCCGTTGCCGATTCATACAGCGACCGGGTGAGGCAAGGAGCCAAAGCAATAGTGAAAACTGGAGAGACTACGGCTTGGGAAGGCGTTGTGAATCATGTGATACCTACCTCGAAAGACGGAACGATTGATTTTACCGTACAGCTGAAAAAGGTGCAGGATGTGGCGTTACGTTCAGGATTGAAGGTAGACGTACACGTTGTCTACGGATTGAAAGACGATGTGCTGAGAATTGCCAATGAATCTTATTATTTAGGTCCAGGGACATATAAGCTTTTTGTCGTGTCGGAGGGACACCTCGAACGCAGGGACGTAAAATTGGGCGATTGCAACTGGGATCATGTGGAAGTGGTGTCCGGCTTGTACGAAGGAGAACAAGTGGTGGTGAGTGATATGAATACCTATAAGAACAAGAAAGAAATTAATTTAAAATAAATCTAATTCAGTAGAAACGATGATAAACATAAGTAATTTATCGAAAGTATACCGCACGGACGAAGTAGAGACCGTAGCGTTAGAGAATGTAAGCTTGGATATAGCCGAAGGGGAATTCGTGAGCATTATGGGACCTTCCGGTTGCGGAAAATCCACTTTGCTAAATTTAGTGGGACTATTGGATATACCGACAAACGGGAGTATAGAGATTGCCGGACAATTTACCGGCGGAATGAAAGATAAGCAACTTGCTCAGTTCCGTAATCAGATGCTAGGTTTTGTGTTCCAGAGTTTCCATTTGATACCCTCGCTGAATGTGCTTGATAATGTAGAGTTACCGCTTTTTTATCGTCATGTATCATCAAAAGAGCGTAGGCGTCAGGCTCAAGAGGTTCTTTCGCGCGTGGGGTTGAGCCATCGTATGAAACATTATCCCAGTCAGCTTTCCGGCGGACAGTGTCAGCGTGTGGCCATAGCGCGTGCTATTATCGGCAATCCGAAGATTATACTAGCCGATGAACCCACTGGTAATCTGGATTCGAATATGGGAGCGGAGGTAATGAACATACTCCATCAGTTAAATAAAGAAGATAACCGGACAATTGTGATGGTGACCCATAACGAGGAGCAAGCACGGCAAACTTCACGTATTATCCGCTTCTTCGATGGACGTCAGATCAATTAAATGAAAAGATTTAAGCGCAGGTAAACACGGTTCCTCGCACATCTGTTTTCTTTGTTTTACCGCCGATGGTTCCGGCTACACGTTTTTTTAAGTGTAAATGTGCAAGTAAAGAACGGTTATCTGCATAAAACAGTGATAAAAAGAAATATTTGCGTAGATCTGTAGTCGGATTGGGTATAGCCGTTTCGTTTTTAATTATTAATAAGTATGTGGAAGGTATATATAAAACAAATCAGATATCAGCTGAAGGAAAATAAGTTTTTCAGCATGGTGTATATTCTAGGCACGGCCCTGAGTATCACGATGGTGATGATTATTCTGATGGCGTACCATGTAAAGACGGGTAACATCGGAGTTGAGGATAAACGTGACAGAATGCTTTTTGTAAAGAATGGATATATAGTAAGAGCAGAGAGAGATTTAGCAGAAAATCTTTCTGAAAGCTCGATGATAGGCAGCTCTTTTTTAAGTGCCAAATTGGTAGAGAATTATTTTTATTCGCTTAAAACTCCTGAAGCCGTTTCACTTGTGGGAAAGTCACAGGATATTGTGTATAACCAGCAGGCTCGGAGATATGAGCGATTATCTGCTACTGTAACTGATGCTGCTTTTTGGAAAATGTACTCCTTGAATTTTATTGCTGGACGTCCGTTTAATGAGAGTGAGGTAAAAGGACGCGTACAGCAGGTTGTGTTAGATGAAAGTACGGCACGCAGACTATTTGGAAAGACGGATGTTGTAGGTTATCCGGTATCCATTAACTGGAAAGAGTATAAGGTGTGTGGGGTAGTGAAGGACATACCCTCTTATCAAATCGATGTTTTCTCTCATATATGGTATCCTTATTCTACTTCGGAATATAGAAAAAACACTAGGAGTATTAATGGAGCAAAACTTCTGGGTCCGATGTGGATGTTCATATTGCAGCGTCACACAGACGACCGGAATGCTATAAAGCAGGAAATAGAACATCAGTTGTATATGGTGAATACAAAAGAAAGAAAACAGCTGGATAAATCGTGGATCAGTCAGGATGTCTCTTTCGGTTCACAACCCTACACAGCTTTGGAGTCTTTTTTAGGAACTTCGCCAACTACGTCGGTTCAAGATAAAATCAATATTATTTTATTGATTTTAGGTATATTATTATTAGTTCCAGCCTTGAATTTATCGGGTCTGATTGTAACGCGTATGCGGAAACGTTGTGAGGAAATTGGCATACGTAAAACTTTTGGAGCATCCTCTGTTAGTCTGACTTTACAAATCCTTTTAGAGAATTTTATTCAAATGCTGATAGGGGGAGGACTTGGGTTATGTATGTCGTTTGGTTTATTTCAGATAATGCGCAGAATATTCTTTTATGAAGATGATTTTTATATTACTTCGAGCCATGATATCATGTCACAGATTGAATTCTGGCATATTGTGAATCCAATGACAGTATTGTATGTAATTACAATTTGTTTTTTGTTAAATCTAGTTTCTACATTGATTCCTGCGTGGCGTTATAGCCGTATGCCCATTGTAGAAGCTTTAAATAAGAAGTAGAGCGTATGATATCTCATCTTTTTAAGTTAATAGTCAACCAGTGGAGAAGTAACATATGGCTTATGGCTGAATTGTTTATTTCATTTGTGTGCATATGGATGATAAGCGATGCTTTTGTTCTTTTACTCGACCGAAGTTTTAAGGAAAGAGGCTTTGATATTGAACACACTTATATGGTTTCGAATTCAAGGAAATCGAAGGAATCCCCTGATTATGATCCGAATTCGGGGCAACAGGACGAAGCTAGAGAATTGGCGGAGCGGATACGTCATTATCCGGGGGTCGAGGTTGTGGGGTTCGGCACTGCGTTCCCTTATAGGACAGGTTACAGTGCTTTTCAATTTTACCGGGATACCTTATCCATGAATGGTGTTTACTATGGGTATATGACACCGGAGTTTTTTTCGGTGTTTAACTATAAACCGGTAGACGAAAACATATATCTGGAAGAAGAAGTAAAAAATGGACATTGGCTGGCCTCAAGAACTGTAATGGAAAAGTTGCTGGGAAAAGGTGTTTTGAAAGGACGCCTCCATTATGGTATGAAAGATATTTATGATATGGAGGGTGTCTGTGTAATGACCACTGCTAATTTTGCGCGTTGTGAGTATTTGGAAGAACCGGATTTTGTTTGGATCACACTATCGGAAAAACAGTACCTGAACTCTTATGGTGATGAGTGGAATATGTTTTTTAGAGTTGCGCCTCAGGCCGACCATGATTTTAGGGACAAGTTTCTAGCATCAATGAGACCGCGTCTTATTGCTGGGAATAGTATGATAACGGATATAGTTCCGATGGAGACTCATCGGAATCAGGTTTTAAGATTGTTAGGATTTGATATGTATTATAGTATAGTTTACTTTTTAGCAGCTTTCTTTTTACTTTGTACATTTCTGGGAGTAATTGGTACATTTTGGTTTCGTACGGAGGCACGCACTTCGGAAATAGGATTGCGTATGGCATTGGGTTCAACAAGAAAAAAGGTACGGCAGTTGATGATTGGTGAAGGGTTAGCCTTGTTTGGCTTGATTTGGATTCCGGGTATGGTTATTGCTTATTTGCTTCGGGGTGTTGTTAATATTTTCGATTATACCTTGCCTCTGCCTGATGGGTTGTATTTTCTTTTCATATCTATTTTCGCTACTTTATTAATGTCGCTTTTGATTATTGCCGGAACGTGGTATCCTGCAAGACAAGCTTCACGTATTAATCCGGTGGATGCGTTGCATTATGAATAATACCTCAGATAATCCTTTTTATGGTGAGTCTGAATACTTTGCGGACAAATAGTCATATAGAACTCTCGGGGTGAGCGGTCAGTATTTTAAAGAAATTATTCTTTTAGTTTAAGAACGAAAGAGATTAATGAATAAGATGAAACGAATAGATGAAAAATTGAAAATGAAGTACCTTTGCTTGGTAATCTGCCTGGGATGGGGAGCGGTATTACCTGGTTTTAGCCAACGTATGCTTTCGCTTGAGGAGGCTATAGCTTTGGCACGGCGGCAGAGTGTGGAAGCAGCGGTCGCTCTGAATGAGCTGAAAGCGGCTTATTGGGAGTATCATACATATCGGGCGGATTTGTTGCCCGAAGTATCGTTTACCGGAACATTGCCCGCTTATAACAAGATTTATAATCGTTACCAGCAAAGCGACGGATCGTATACATTTGTCAAGAATAATAATATGGGATTGGACGGAGCATTCTCTATCGACCAGAATGTATGGCTCACAGGGGGAAAGCTTTCGCTTACCACTTCTCTTTCGTATATCCGGCAGTTGGATGACGACAAGCAACAGCAATTTATGAATATTCCGCTTTCCGTCACCTTTACACAGCCTCTTTTCGGGGTAAACAGCCTGAAGTGGCAGAGACGGATTGCTCCGGTGCGTTACCGGGAGGCAAAAGCAGCGTTCCTTTCGGCTACCGAAGAAGTGACTATGAAGACTTTGACGTATTTCTTCCAGTTGTTGCTGGCGAAGGAGCAGTTGTATATAGCTAGGCAAAATCTGCAGAATACGGAAAAGCTTTATACCATTGCCGATTCAAGACGTTCCATTGGACAGATTTCGCAAAACGACTGGTTACAGCTTCGTCTTTCTGTACTGAAGGCAAAAGCGGCATTAACTGATAATGAAAGTAATCTGAAAGCCAAGATGTTTCAACTCCGTGCTTTTTTAGGCTTAGGTGAGCGGGAGGAGATAGAACCGGTGCTTCCGGAGTCAGTCCCGTATGTTGATATCACGTATCCTGATGTATTAGAGAAAGCTCTGGAGAATCATTCGTTTTCGCAAAATATACGTCGTCGGCAATTAGAGGCGGATTATGCGGTGGCGGAAGCCAAGGGTAACCTCCGTAAAGTTGATTTATATGCTTCATTAGGATTGAGCGGGCAAGACAATGCGTTTCGGAATGTATATCACTCTTCGCAATGGGGCAATAATCAGATGGTAGAAGTGGGAGTGAAGATTCCTATTCTGGACTGGGGCAAGCGTCGCGGCAAAGTGCGGGTAGCGGAAAGCGAAAGGGAAACGGTACGTGCCAAGATTCGGCAAGAACAGATGGATTTTAACCAAGATATATTTCTCTTAGTGGAACATTTTAATAATCAGGCGGCACAGTTGAGTATTGCCAACGAAGCCGACTCAATAGCACGGAAGCGTTACAATGCGAATGTGCAGGCCTTTATGATCGGGCAGATCAGTATGCTCGATCTGAATGATGCCCAATCGTCGAAAGATGAGGCACGGCAGACACGTATTTCCGAACTGTACAATTATTGGTATTATCTTTACCAGATTCGTAGTCTGACTTTATGGGATTACGAACGAAACCGCGAATTATCGGAAGATTTCGAACGGGTGATTCGGTCGAAAGGGCAGTGAGGCGATGGTAGTGCAGCGAAGTGGATAACTGAGTCTTTCCGGTTCTGATTCTTGTGATTACTCTTCCATTTGATTGAAGGGTGAAATCTATTCCCGTTTATATTTTGGAAAACGTGAGTTTTGGGTATGAACATGTTCGATTTGACTTTTCTCAGTAGAATAGAAGAAAAACTGTCATGACATGCCTTGGCGAGGCAGGTGCTCGGAAACTTTCTTTTTTGCTGAATAGAAGAATAACCGTTTTTGTTGTATATTTACCACTCTGTTCTGGAGTGCGGCCAGAAATGCAGCGTGTTTGGTAACCATAGATTTGAATAAATAAATGGAAACGAAAAGTAAAATACTTGTCATTGATGATGATAGTTCCATCCGTTCTTCGCTTGGCTTTTTGCTGAAGCGGGCAGGCTACGAGGTGGAAACAGTACCCGGTCCGAAGGAGGCTTTGCAGATAGTTCGCACTTCTTCCCCCGATTTAATATTAATGGACATGAATTTCTCTCTTTCTACTACAGGTGAAGAGGGATTGGTGTTGCTTCGGCAGGTGAAAATTTTCTGTCCGCATGTGCCGGTAGTGTTGATTACCGCTTGGGGAAGCATCCAGCTTGCGGTACAAGGCATGCAAGCCGGAGCTTTTGATTTTGTAACCAAACCGTGGAATAATATGGCTTTGCTGAAAACCATACGGACAGCTATTGAATTAAATCGTCCGGAGAATAAGCATACCGGTGCGGACGATACCGACGTTCATTTTGAAAAAATTATCGGTCGTTCGAAGGCTTTGCGGGATGTGCTGCAAGTTGTGAGCCGTATAGCGCGCACCAATGCTTCAGTGCTGATTACAGGAGAAAGCGGAACGGGTAAAGAACTGATAGCCGAGGCTATTCACCGGAACAGTCGGCGTAGCTGTTCGCCTTTCGTGAAGGTTAATCTGGGCGGCATTTCGCAAAGTTTGTTCGAAAGTGAAATGTTTGGTCATAAGAAGGGAGCTTTTACGGATGCCTTTACTGATCGGGTCGGTCGTTTTGAAATGGCAGACAAAGGAACCATCTTTCTGGATGAAATAGGCGAACTGGATTTGTCGTGCCAAGTGAAGCTGTTGCGGGTATTGCAAGACCAAACCTTCGAAGTGCTCGGCGATAGTCGTCCGCGTAAGGTGGATGTACGCATCGTGAGCGCTACCAATCGCGATTTGGCTCAGATGGTAGGTGAACATACTTTTCGAGAAGACCTGTTTTACCGTATCAATCTGATTACCATACACCTGCCTGCCTTACGCGAGCGGCGTGAAGATATTCCTTTACTGGTGAAACATTTTGTACGCATGCAAGCAGAGCAGAACGGGATACCTGTGACGGAGGTCTCTTCCGAAGCAATGGATTATTTGCAGCATTTGCCCTATCCGGGAAATATCCGGGAATTGAAGAATTTAGTAGAACGTACATTGCTGGTTTCTTCTAACCCGTTGCTTACTCCGGCCGATTTCGAGGCGAATTATCATCCGGCAGCACTTTCGTCGGTAGCCTCTGCTGTTCCATCGGGACTAACATTGGAAGAAATGGAGAAACAAACCATTCTACAGGCGCTTCGACAACATGGGAATAATGTTTCTCAGGCGGCTTTGCAGTTAGGATTGAGCCGGGCAGCGCTATATCGGCGTATGGAGAAGTATCGTATTCAAATTTAAAAAGGAAGTCTATGCGCATCCGTACTTATTTTATCCTTTTTGTATTACTGATTGCGGTTAACTTTATTGTTGTCCGTTGGCATTTCGGGTTCCCGGATTCGGCTGTTAAATACATGTTGCCGTTTCTGTGGCTGTTGACGTTGGCTTGCTTGGTGGGGTTTTACAAGAAAATTGTAAAGCCGCTTCGTTCGATAGAAATCGGAATGCTTTTGCTGAAGGAACAGGATTTTAGTTCGCGGCTAAGTCCGGTGGGGCAGTATGATGTCGATAGAATTGTTCGGATCTTTAACCGGATGATGGACCGATTGAAAAACGAGCGGTTGCGTGTTAGGGAACAGAATCAATTTCTCGACCTCCTGTTCAATGTTTCCCCGATGGGCATTCTTATTCTCGATCTGGATGGAAATGTTTCATTCATGAATCCCGCCTCTGAACGTCTTCTAGGGGTTTCGTTCGAGCTGTTGAAAGGAAAAACGTTGGGCGAGCTCCGTTTGGAACTGTCCGAGGTATTGCAGTCTCTGGCTATAGACGAAGTCAAAACAATAAGGCTGAGTGATTCCGGTATATATAAATGTTCGCACCTGTCTTTTCTTGACAGAGGCTTTCGTCATTCTTTCTATCTTATCGAGCCGTTGACCGAAGAGGTGATGCAAGCCGAAAAGAAAGCATACGAAAAAGTGATTCGGATGATTGCCCACGAAGTGAATAATACGGTAGCAGGCGTTACCTCCACCTTGGATTCTTTGGATTCAGCCTTGGAAGAAACGCCCGAAGCGAATGAATTACATGATGTGATTCGAGTGTGTATGGAGCGTTGTTATGGCATGAGCCGTTTCATTACCAATTTTGCAGAGGTGGTGAAAATACCGGAACCGTCTCTGGCTTTGGTCGATTTGAATGAAGTGGTTACCGCCGGCCGGCAGTTTATGGAGGTTACGTGCAATCTTCATCGCATTGAAATTCGTACGGAATTGTCGGATAAGCCCGTGCCGGTACATCTGGATCCCGTTTTGTTTCAGCAGGTATTGATTAATATTGTGAAGAATGCTGTGGAAAGTATTGGTGAAGACGGAACAATCTTTATTCGTACTGCTTCTTTTCCCCCTTTGTTAGAAATAGCCGATACGGGTCGAGGTATAAGCAAAGAAAATGAAGCAAGGCTTTTTACTCCTTTCTTTTCTACGAAGCCGAATGGGCAGGGTATTGGTTTGATGCTGATTCGTGAGGTGTTGATGAAACATCGCTGCACTTTCTCACTGCGTACGGATGCGGAGGGGGTTACACGCTTCTGTATCTGCTTCCGTTAGCTCGCTCTGTATTCCGGTTTATGCCACTCCTAGTTGCGTTACGGATGATATCATAACTATGTTAACAGTGTAGGAAGGAATTTGTCCGTCTTATTTGGGTAGAGTGTGACTATCAGAGGAAGGTTACTAAATCGGTCATCCCATTTTATTCTTTCATGCTGAAAAGTTCTCAATAGGGTATTATCCTAATGATATGGTTTCCACCAGAACAGACTGGTTCAGGAAGATAGAAGCAGATTCTTTGAATTTCTCTTCTGATTCAGTAGTAAAGAAATGGCAATTACCCTGTTTGGTACAGAGGGCGTCCATTTCTGGATGCCGGCGCAGGTAGTCCTGCAAACTTTTTGCCACATATTCCCCTTGTGCCACTACAGTAATATTTTGTGGAGTATATTGCCTGATTTTGTTTATGAGCAGTGGATAGTGTGTGCATCCCAGTATCAATGTGTCAATGTTCGGATCCTTTTTAAGTAAACGCTGGATGTACAATTGAACAAAATAATCGGCACCCGGAGAATTGTATTCGTTGTTTTCAACTAATGAAACCCATAACGGGCAAGCTTCTCCACTGACCCGGATGTCAGGAAAAAGCTTTTGTATTTCCAATACATACGATTGGGATTTGATGGTTCCGTCTGTTCCTAATATGCCTACGTGGCGAGATTGGGTAATGCTTCCTATACATTCGGCTGTAGGACGAATCACTCCCAACACTCTTCGGCGAGGATCTATGAAGGGAAGATCTTTTTGCTGGATACTTCGCAATGCTTTGGCAGAAGCGGTGTTGCAAGCAAGGATAATGAGTTGGCATCCCATCTCGAACAGCTTGCGTACGGCTTGCAGCGTGAACTCGTATACAATTTCGAAGGAACGGGTTCCGTAAGGTGCACGGGCATTATCACCTAAATAAATATAGTCGTATTCAGGAAGTGTTTCCCGGATACGACTCAATATGGTAAGTCCTCCGTAACCCGAATCAAATATACCGATCGGGCCGGCTTCTTGTGACAGTTGCGTGGACGGGTTCATTCGTTTATGACATTTCCTTTAATTCCGAGTTTGTTTTTTACTTCTTGGGTAATATCCATGCCATATAATGTATTGATGTACGGATAAGTATTGTTATCGGTATTCAGGATATATTCGAATCCATGTTGTGTACCGATAGTGTTGAGTACTGTATTCAACTTTGTGGTAACAGGCTCCGTCATCTTTTGTTGAGCCTCGTTCAGCAGCTTCTTTATTTCATCCTTAAATTCGATACTCTTTTCCATGAGCTGTTGTAGCTCTTTCTGTCTTCTCATCAAAATAGTCTCGGGAAAATCTTTTTGGTCTTGAAGGAATTCCGCATATTTTTTGTTAAACTCTTCGTCTGCACGTTTTATTTCCGCCTCATATTTCGATTTTAAGATATTCAGGCTCTCTTGTGCGTCGGCATATTCCGGCATAGACTTGAATACTTCCGTATAACTGAGGTATCCGAATTTGGGTTGTACAACAGGATTTTGTTGGATAGGTAATACTGTCTGAGCCAATAGATTTACAGGTATCACAAATAACGTAATAAGCAGAATCTTTTTCAACATAGCTTAGGATATTTAATTGATATTGATTTCTTCCATCCGCAAAAACAGTGCAAACGTAGGCAGAATGATCGAAATAGTCCGAATGTGAGTCGAATGCAATCTCTTTTCGCTTTTTGCAAAAATAAATAATATCGGTTGAATAATCAAGAAAATAGAAGTGATAAGAAAATAAATTGACCATCTGTCAGAACATAGATTAACGCGGGTTCCCGCAGATTATATAATTTTCTGCGAAAACCCGCGTCCATCTGCGCTCTTATTTTAATTAAATTGTCATTATTTGATGCCTAATTTAGCTTTAACAGCTTCTGTTACATCTGTGCTGAGTGTTTCGCTTACATAAGGAACACCATTTGTGATATCGAGGATATATACATAACCTCCGGCAACACCTACTTCTTTAATAGCTTTTTCCATCTTTTCGCTGATAGCAGCTAATTTTTCCTGAGAAGCTTTTTGCAAATTCTGATTGCTTTCCTGTGCGTATTGTTGTAAACGTGCATAAAGTTCTTGCAATTCTTTTTCTCTTCTTTCCTTTACGGGAGCAGGTAAAGTATCTTTTTGTTTTTCGTATTCGTCACCTTTCTTTTGAAGTTCATCTTGCATGATTTTCATCTCTCCCTCAAATTGTGTCTGCAAATCTTTCAGTTCGCTTTGCGCTTTGGTATACTCAGGCATTACTTGCAGGATAGCAGCCGGGTTTACGTGACCGAATTTCTGTTGTGCGAAAGCACCCATAGGAATGGCTAATAAAGCCATCAAAATAAATCTTTTAAGCATAATTCTATTATTAGTTAATTGTTATTACGTTAGTTACGCCTGCAAAGGTATGAAATTAATTTGAATATCCTAATCTTGCCAGCACCTCATCGCTGATGTCGATACTGGGAGACGCAAAAATAATACTGGTATCGGAAGCTCTATCCAACACTAAGGAATAACCTTTTTGTGTAGAGATGCTTTTTACCGCATTATATATTTGGTCTTGGATAGGAGCTATCAAACTTTCTCTTTGCTTATAGAGTTCTCCCTCAGGTCCGAAATATTTTCTACGTAAATCGTTAGCTTGTTTTTCTTTCGCTACAATCGCTTCTTCTTTTTGTCTTTTCTGTGCATTGGAAAGCGATTGGGCTGTATTTTGGTAATTTTCATACAAGGCTTTGGCTTCGTTGGTTACAGCTTCCACTTCGCTTTGCCATTTTTTTGAGGAAGCTTCCATTTCACTGTTTGCCCGTTCATAGGCAGGAATATGAGTCAGGATATATTCCATGTCGATCAATGCAAATTTTTGCGCGTGTGCTGCTATAGCCAGCACGCAACAAAATAACGTTAAAGTAGCAAATCTTTTCATCATAGCCATTTAGTTTTGAGTTTAGAATTCTTGTCCGATAATGAAGTGGAATTGGCTTCCGCTATATTGTGTAGAACCGAATACTTTATCAAATCCATATGCCCAGTCGATACCCATCATACCAATCATCGGCAGGAAGATACGTACACCTACACCGGCAGAGCGTTTCATGTCGAACGGATTGAATTTCTTTACATCCGTCCAGGCATTACCACCTTCTGCAAAAGCTAACGCATAAATGCTGGTAGATGTTTCGAGCATAATAGGGTATCTTAATTCGAGACCTAAGCGTGAATAAGCATATCCTTCGTAGCCGTAAGGAGTCAGTGCACCGTTCTCATATCCGCGCAGACCGATAGTTTCGGTGGCATAGCTGCTGGAATATCCGGTCATACCGTCACCTCCTACATAGAATGTTTCGAAGGGAGATTTTTTGTATTTGTTATAGCTTCCTAACAATCCAAATTCAACACGGGTCATCAATACCGGGCATTTGTTACCACCTGTAAGGGCGGTATACATCTTTCCTTTGAATTTCCATTTGTGGTATTCCACCCATTTGTATTTCTTCTTCATGTCGTCTTCATAATGCGGATCGCTCGTACTGGTTGCCAGATTTTTGTAGTCGATATTATCGAACATGGAATAAGGCGGTGTAAATTGTACAGACAGCGAGAAATCAGATCCGCTTCTCGGGAATATCGGATTATCCGAGGAACTTCGCGCCAATGTCAGCCCAAAGCTGATATTATTACATTTACCGTTAGCGATAAGGAAATATTGCCAGTCTTTCAGAACATAACGCTGATAGGACATTTCCGCTGTCAGTGTGAAGTAATCATCGGGCCATCTCAAACGTTTTCCCCAACCGATAGACAATCCATACAACTGAACCGATTTGTCGGGGTCGTAGTACGAATCCATGTTATAGCCGTAATAACTACTATTATAGTTTCCGTATCCGTACATATAGTTGTAATAGCTGTTGTAGAATGACGAATTATAATAGTTGTCATTTACGTCAGTTTGTTTAGAATAAAAAGCCGTAATCGAGAATTGATTCGGACGTTTTCCACCAAACCACGGATCGAAGAACGATACACTGTATGACTGGTAGTAGCTACCGTTCGTTTGTCCGCTAATGGTTAAAGTCTGTCCGTCGCCTTGAGGAAGAATACCTCTGCGGTTATCGTTTTTGGAGAACAGGTTCTTCAAGGAGAAATTAGTGAATTTCAGACTCAATTTACCAATAACGCCTGTTTGTCCCCAACCTGCAGAGAACTCTATCTGGTCATTTGCTTTCGATTCCAAAATGTAGTTGATATCTACCGTTCCGTTTTGCGCATCGGGTTCTACCTTTGGATTAATGGTTTCCGGATTGAAATGACCCATCTGAGCCAATTCGCGGTATGAACGTTCCAAAGCTGCTTTGCTGAACAAGTCTCCCGGGCGGGTACGCAATTCACGGCGGACGATGTCTTCATACAAACGGTCGTTACCGGTGATTCTTACCCGATTGATGGTTGCCTGCGGGCCTTCTATCATACGCATTTCCAAATCGATGGAATCGTTATCTACGTTTACTTCTACCGGCTCGACGTTAAAGAATACGTAACCTTGATTGTAATAGTAATTGCCGATAGCGTCCTCATCTTCTGTAATACGCTCGTTTAGCAACTTTTGGTTATATACATCGCCTTTTTTCATACGCAGGTTTTCATTCAACCATTCTGAGGGGTAAACCGTGTTACCTACCCATGAAATGTTACGTACATAGTATTTATCCCCTTCTTCTATGCGCAGAAAGATGTCAACGGTATTTTCATCGTAGTTCGTCACACTGTCTGTTACGATAATAGCGTCACGATAACCTAATTCGTTGTATTTTTTAATAATGTTTTCTTTGTCCTCTTCGTATTTTTCTTGAATAAACTTCTTGGTTTTGAAGATGTTAACGAGCTTATTCTTCTCATTCGTTTTTTTCATGAGACGTTTAATCTTCTTGTCGCTCAAAGCGGTGTTGCCTTCGATGGTAATTTGGTGGACTTTCACCTTCTCTTTTTTATCGATATTTACATCGATGATTACCTGATTCTTATTATTCGGGTCGTCCCGCTGAACTACAAATACGTCTGCGTTTTTGAATCCTTTCTCATCGAAATACCTTTTTACGAGCAGCTTGGCACGATCAATCAGGTTAGGAGTAATTTGTCCGCCTTTAGCTAAACCCAATTTCGCTTCCAAGTCTTCACGTTCCGACTTCTTCACTCCGTTATAGTGGATGTCCGAAACTCTTGGGCGTTGGGCCAATATGATATTTAAATATACTTTGTTGTCTACAATACTGTCTGCCTCGATTCGTGCTTGTGAGAACAATCCGTGACGCCAATACCGACGGATAGCCTGCGTGATTTCTTCGCCCGGAACGGAAATTGTTTGTCCTACTGATAAACCGGATAAACCGATCAATACATAATCTTCATATCCTTCGCCTCCTGTTACCCGTATACCGCCGATTTCGCATTTGCGGGGTGTGCCGGAGTAAAGAATTACCGGTTTGGAATCTTTATCGTCTGTATTCTGTGCTTGTCCGTTTTCGGGAATAAAGCTCATGCAAATAAGCAATAATAAACTTATTGTTATTTGGAATCTGAATGTAAGTACTGAAAATGTTTTCATCACTGCATGTTAATCGTTAATCGTTGACTATTTGTTCGCTGGTTTTACCGAAACGGCGTTCTCTCTTTTGAAATTCACAAATAGCTTTATAGAATTCTTCGTCCTGGAAATCAGGCCAAAAAGTATCACAAAAATAAAGTTCGGAATAAGCGCATTGCCATAAAAGATAGTTGCTTAGCCGGATCTCTCCTCCCGTGCGGATTAATAAATCCGGATCGGGCATAAATTGCGTAGTTAAATGAGCGGCAATCAACTCTTCATTGATTTGATTCGTATTGATCTGTTTATCTGCAACCTGTTGTGCGATTTGTTTGACTGCTTCGGTTATTTCCCATTTAGAAGAATAACTAAGCGCCAGAACCAGACACATTCGGGTGTTTTTGGAGGTATGTTCCATGCATTCGCTCAGTTTCTCCCGAACCTTTTGCGGGAGTCGTTGCATATCTCCTATCACTCGGAAACTGACATTGTTCTTCATAAAAGTTTCTTCTTCTATGGAGTGGAAAAGAAGAGACATTAATGCTGTAACCTCTTCTTCGGGTCTGTTCCAATTTTCCGTGGAGAATGTATACAGAGTCAGATATTTAACTCCGATGGATGCCGCCGTTTCAACGATCTTTCGAACCGTTTCGGCTCCTTGTTGATGCCCATAGCTCCGATGGTGCCCGTGTTGTTTGGCCCATCGTCCGTTGCCGTCCATGATGATTGCTACATGCTGAGGAACTTTATTGGCGTCTATTTGGTCTTTATATAGCATATTTATCGTGTAATAATAGAGGTAACCTTTATTCTTGCACTCCGACAAATCCTAAACGGTTGATTTTTCCTTTCCATACATCGTTGCTTCCACTCCACATAATCCAAATGAAGTTATCGGAATCGACTAAATAGGAGAAGTAACCGGTGCGATCGATGAATTCTTCGGGGAGCATAACTTTGCTTGTTTTCTTTTTCCATGTAATACCATGGTCTAGAGATTCATAAAGAACTGAAAATGGCTTTATTTGCCATGTCGTTGTGTAGTCTTTTTCGCCACCGAACGCATAAAGGTTGTCATCGTAATGGATTACAGCCAGTTCTTTTAGTTTCGGACAGCCGTATGCGTTGTCGGCAGATTGGTGATAACGTGTCCATGTGTTTTCTGTAGAAAGCTTGCTCCATACAACAGCCGTCGTATCGCTTGATACGTTTCTTTCTCCTATTACGATTAATCGTTCGATCTTAGAGTTTGTAGGTAATTTACATATTGAATAAGATACGTTCCGTGTAGGGAAATATTCTGTGGCATTTTCTTGTTCCGTCCAAGTCACAGCATTTTCCGATTCTACTATCTTTTGTTCGCTGATTCCGTATAGATGTGTAGATGAAGCTGCAAATAGTTGGGTAAATGTACGGTCTGTAGTTACTTCGCTCCAGTCTGTTCCGTTAGAAGACGAATATAACTTGTTCTTGGCTAAAATATATAACTGATTATTGAATGCAATAGCAGAGGAATAGTCGGCCTCGTCAATGCCGATGTTTTGTAGAGGGGTCCAAGTCTTTCCGTCGGTCATGCCGGTAGAAGTAACTTGTACTTGATTCCCGTTTTCTGCGAACACATATATGTTGTCTTGAAAAAGAACCGCTTTTTGACGACTGCCGGCTTGTACGCTGAAGTTAGTACCTTTCAGTTGAGTCCATTGTAACGAGTCGGGATCTTGTTTATGTACATTGATTTGTGCGGTATACGAGCGGAATGTTCCGTCGTATGCATAAACCTTGAAGTTTACCGGTCTGGTAAAATCCAGCGAATCCGCACTAGTCCAAAGTGTATCTTTCTGGTTCTTTTCGTAAACCACTGAATATCCGATTATGCTGAGGTTGACAGACACTTTCCTGACATCCGTGCCTGCAGGTAATGAGTCGGTATTGTAAATACGGTTTTCGTTTTGATTAATAGTAAACTTATACTTACTACCTATAGTGGTGACAATGATAGTCGTGTCTTTCCCTGCGGCTGTCTTAGAAGCAACTTCTGTTTTTATATCATTGATAGAAAATGCTGAAATAAGTGCATCGGAACTAAATTCGTATGTCGTGTCATCATCGTCTAAGCACGAAGAAAAAAGAAATGGTACTGCTAATAAACTAATGATTGCGTATAATGTCTTTCTCATTTAAACTATAAATTGTGATTTACAAGTTGCAAAAATAGAAACAATTTTTTCTATATCGAACAAACTCAAGAAGTTTTATACAAATTTATAGATAAAACATCCTAATTTGTCTGCATTAGGCTAAAATTAGAGTGCCTTATAAGAGTAATTTTTTTCTTTCAACACTGATTAACTTAGATTTATTGACTCGCCCGGTAAGCGATGGAATGGAACTACAGACGAATTGTTAATAAATAGGCGGAATCCTCCCTGGAAAATTTACATTTCCTAACACGAATGGTTGCGATGAAAACAATTCTTTTTGCCTCTATCTCGAATGAACGATTCTTCAGAGGGAATGATTTTAAAGAATTGCAATATAAACAAATGTGAAAAAAAGGAGGTGAATGGGAGCAGCGTCTTTTAAGATTGGGCGTAACTTCTGCTGAATAGCAGACATTGCGCTGTAGAATTATTACCGGAACGTAGAAGAGGTTTTTACTGTAATTCTACTGCGCTGCACTCAAATCTCTGCTGAATAATGGGAAAAGTTAGGGCGCGCGACACTCCATGAAGCCAATACTTTCTGTTTTTAACCTTTTAATAGTTAATGTACGTGAAGAAAGAATTAGGGAAAGTTCTTAAAACAGGATGTCGGAAGGAATGCCTCTTTTGTTCGCTAAGGGTTGCTTTAGAGGAGTTGAACTTCTAACTGTTTGAAACACAGTATGTCTCTCTTTACTCCGAAACTTCTGTTTTCCGGCTTTGGAACACTGCTTTTAAGTGAAATGATAATCTGTTAGAAGTCAGCACTTTATCCGAATTGGAAGAAATGGTCTTCAAGGATATGTGTTAAAGCATGTATTCTACTGTTAATCCGTCTGAGACCGATTGTGCTCTCTTCCATAATGCTGCGAACCGATTCTTATTTCATAGAAGGATTGTGCTAAGGTCGTACCGTTATTGAATTTTAATTGTCCGAAAATATCTTCAGACGGTTTGTTTGATAGAAGAAACGATATCTATTTTTACTTTAATGTTATGGTTCTTCTTTTGCAGATTAGCTTTGTGTTTTCCGAAATGTGTCTTTATGAATTTATTTATTTGGTAGCATGGTAATGTAAGAAGTGGTAAACTATTGATTCCGCATTCTCTTTATCGTGGTTTTAGCCTTGTAAGGAACAGGTTCTAATGAAACTGCTCATAATGGAAAAATGTATGTCCAAAATGCAATTCTATTTCAGGCATTTCCTGAATTCGGCATTCGGGAGCTTTGACGCCCGATCGCAATAGGGCAGGCGCTTTTTCAATAAAAATTTCGTCCCATAATCCGGCATCGAGAAAGCTTTGTAAAAGTATCCTGCCTCCCTCTACTAACAAACTTTGAATGTTTCGTTTGTACAGAATCTCTAAGATTTGGGGTAAAATGTCGTGTTGAAAATCCAGTTGGATGTATTCCCTATTTGAGGAAGAAGCGCATTCTTTTTCTGTGAAAATCCATGTGGGCACTTCTTTATCAAATAGTTTTAAATGAGGCGGCAGAGATAAATACCTGTCGATGACCAGCCTGATGGGGTGGTTGCCGGACCAACTGCGTATGGTTAATGAGGGATTGTCTAGTTGTGCAGTGCTCCGTCCTACCAATATGCTTTTGTTTTCGGCTCTTTTTTTGTGTACCAACATTTGTGTCAGGGGATTGGATAAACTATACGGATGTCCGCTAGTTCGTTCCAAGTCGATAAAGCCATCGGAAGACTCTGCCCATTTCAGGGTGATGTAAGGACGCTTTGACACATTGAAAGTAATAAACCGACGGTTGAGGCGGAGGCATTCTTTTTCCAATACACCCACAGTCACCTTTATACCGGCATCCCGTAATTTTTGTATTCCCCTTCCGGAAACTTTGGAAAAAGGATCAACACAACCTACTACCACTCTTGGAATTTGTTTTTCGATAATCAAATCTGCGCAAGGCGGAGTCTTTCCGTAATGAGAACAAGGTTCCAAGCTAACATATATTGTTGATTCCCGTAGTAGTTCCGGTTCTTTTACGGAACGGATGGCGTTCACTTCCGCATGTGCTTCTCCACATCGAATGTGATAGCCTTCGCCTATGATGCGGTGATGGTGGACAATTACTGCACCGACCATAGGGTTGGGGGCTGCGTGAGAATATCCGTTTTTTGCCAATTGGAGGCAACGGGACATATATTTTTCGTCTTCGTTCATTTTTTATGATTTTATTTGTCTACTTTTGCGCGGTTATGCAGCAAATTATTCAATATATCAAGCAATCCTTGCAACCTCTTTATCCTGATTCCGAGATAAAAGCCCTTATAGGTTTATTGCTCGAGAAGAAATTCGGGATAACGATGCTGGATATTTATATGGGCAAAGATATGAATTTCTTGCCGGAACAGGTAAAAGAACTGGAAGATATTCTTCGGAGACTTCGCCATAACGAACCTGTGCAATATATTTTAGGCGAAGCGGAATTTTGCGGTTTCTCTTTTAAAGTCGATGCGAATGTGTTAATACCTCGTCCCGAAACAGCCGAATTGGTGTATTGGATAATGGAGACTGTTCCAAATACTTTATGCAGAATATTGGATATCGGGACCGGGAGTGGTTGCATCCCGATAGTCCTGTCGAAAAATTACCCTTTGGCTGAGATTTATGCATGGGATATTTCTACGGGTGCATTGGAAGTTGCGCGTGAAAATAATCGTTTGAACGGAACATCTGTAATATTTCAACAAAGAGATATATTATCGGATGAATGGAATGAGGAGCAGCGATTTGATATTATTGTAAGCAATCCTCCGTACATCACACTGGCGGAGAAAAAAGAAATGGAGGCAAATGTGCTGGATTGGGAGCCGGCCCAAGCCCTTTTTGTTCCGGATGAAGACCCGTTAATATTCTATCGACGCATTGCGGAGGTGGGGAAGAAATTGTTGATTCCTTCAGGATGGCTCTATTTCGAGATAAACCGTGCTTTCGGCGTTCAAATAGGAACTATGTTGGAATCTATGGGCTATAAAGAGATTTGTTTGAAACAAGATTTGTCGGGAAACGATCGAATGATAAAAGCGAGATTGTGAAAGAATTGAGTGAACAGGAAGCTTTGTATAAAGCGGAGGCATATTGTTCCTTGGCAGAGCATTGTCTGTCGGAGGTGGCGGAGAAACTGGAGCAGTGGGGAGTTTCTTCCGAAAGTAAGACACGTATTTTAAAAAAACTGGTGGCAGAGAGGTTTATTGACGAAAGTCGGTATTGTCGTTTTTTTATTCATGATAAGTTTAAGTATAACAAGTGGGGACGGAATAAAATAGCTCAAGCACTGTGGCAGAAAAAAATTGATCGGCAGGTGTCGGACCCTTTATTGGGGAGCATTGACGAAGAAGAATACCGGAATGTCCTTTGTGGTTTACTTGAGGCTAAACGCAAAACTGTTAAAGCGCGTAACGAATATGAGTTAAATGGAAAATTGATTCGGTTCGCTTTAGGGCGCGGGTTTGAAATGAATGAAATTAAGGCTTGCCTTTCTCTACGTGATGATGATGGTTTCATGGATGAATGACTTGTTAGACTTGCTTTTTCCGCGTTGCTGTGTGATGTGTGGAAAACGACTGGCTAAAGCGGAAGAGCATATTTGTGTCTCTTGTTCGCGTGAATTGCCTCGCACATATTACTGCAAAGAACCGGATAATCCTTTGGCAAAAAGCTTTTGGGGGCGGGCTACGGTAGAAAGAGCTGCTGCTTATTTTTATTATTATAAGGATAATGCGGCGTGCCGGATATTATACACCCTGAAATATTACAATTGTCCTGAAATAGGTGTTTATATGGGGAAACAAATGGCTGGCGAAATAAATAGGTCCGGTTTCTTTCAGCAGATTGATGTTCTGATACCCGTACCGTTAGCTTCGAAGAAAAGGAAAAAACGCGGATATAATCAGTGTGAGAAGTTGGCGGAAGGAATATCTTATGTAACATCTATTCCGGTCGACACGACTTCGTTAATTCGCCGTGTGGCTAATCCTACTCAAACTCGGAAGCGACGGATGGAGCGCTGGGAAAATGTTCAAGGCATTTTTTCAGTTGTATCTCCGGAAAAGTTAGTGGGTAAGCATGTGTTATTGATAGATGATGTAGTGACAACAGGCGCTACGCTGATTTCATGTATGGACGCATTGTCCGTTATTCCCCAACTACAAGTAAGTGTACTGACTTTGGCTGTTGCACGTGAATAAACTTTTCAGTTTGTGTGCAGAGATAAAATATATTAATTGCAAAAAAATACAGTTGGGAATGAGTATTATTTCATTGACTTTCTTTATTTTTGCAAAACATTTAATATATGGTTTTATTATGAAGACTTTAGAGAAGCTTTTTGCGGAGAAATTACTTAAGATCAAGGCTATCAAATTACAACCGGCCAACCCGTTTACGTGGGCTTCGGGATGGAAATCTCCATTTTACTGTGATAACCGTAAGACTCTTTCGTATCCGTCTCTTCGTAATTTTGTGAAGATTGAAATTTCTCGCTTGATTCTTGAAAAATTCGGTCAAGTAGATGCTATTGCAGGCGTAGCTACTGGCGCCATACCTCAAGGAGCCCTAGTGGCGGACGAATTGAATTTACCGTTTGTTTACGTACGTTCTACTCCGAAAGATCACGGATTGGAAAATTTGATTGAAGGAGAACTCCGTCCGGGTATGAAAGTTGTTGTGATAGAGGATTTGGTTTCGACAGGCGGAAGTAGTTTGAAAGCTGTAGAAGCTATTCGCCGTGATGGCTGTGAGGTAATCGGTATGATTGCTTCGTTTACTTATGGATTTGATGTGGCGGTAAAAGCATTTAAAGACGCTAAGGTGGAACTGGTGACGTTAACCAATTACGAAGCTGTGTTGGAAACAGCATTGAAAACCGATTACATTAGCGAGGAAGATGTGGAGACTCTTCAGACTTGGAGAAAAGATCCGGCACATTGGAATGCGAAATAATTAATCTTAAATATTTATTACGAAGAGAACCATTCGGGCTTTTTAGCCTGGATAGTTCTTTTTGTGTTTATACCAAGTAATATTTATTATGACTCAATTTGAAAGTGGAATAAAAATGATCCCGTATAGTCAAGAACGGGTATATTCGAAGATTTCGGATTTGAATAGTTTGGAGGCTGTGAAAGATCGTATGCCGGATAAAGTGCAGAACCTCAACTTTGATGCGGACTCTGTGAGTTTCAGTGTTTCTCCCGTGGGAAATGTTACTTTACATGTAGTGGATCGTGAACCTTACAAATGTGTGAAGTTTGAAACTGTCAGCTCTCCGTTGCCCTTTAATTTGTGGATACAGCTTGTTCCGGTAACCGCAGAACAATGTAAAATGAAATTGACTGTTAAGGTAGAACTGAGCCCCTTTATCAAGGGAATGGTGTCGAAACCTTTGCAGGAAGGATTGGAGAAAATAGCCGATATGTTGGCGGTGATACCTTATTAATATAGATGATATAATTATGGCGCAGAAACTTTGGGAGAAAAATATTCAGGTAGATAAAGATATAGAGAAATTCACCGTTGGTCGTGACCGAGAGATGGACTTATATCTGGCAAAACATGATGTGTTGGGTTCAATGGCTCATATCACTATGCTTGAAAGCATTGGGTTGCTTACCATGGAAGAACTGCAACAACTTTTGGCAGAGCTGAAAAATATCTACGCATCGGCAGAAAAAGGTGAGTTTATCATAGAGGAAGGAGTTGAGGATGTTCATTCTCAAGTCGAATTGATGCTGACGCGCAAACTGGGTGATGTAGGTAAAAAAATTCATAGCGGTCGTTCCCGCAACGATCAAGTGCTACTTGATTTGAAGCTCTTTACACGCACTCAGATAAAAGAGGTGGCCGAAATGGTGGAACAACTTTTCTATGTGTTGATAGCCCAGAGTGATAAATATAAAAATGTGTTGATGCCGGGTTATACTCATTTGCAGATTGCCATGCCTTCATCTTTCGGACTATGGTTTGGAGCATATGCCGAAAGTTTGATAGACGATATGCTGTTTTTGCAAGCGGCTTTCAAAATGTGTAACCGCAACCCGTTGGGATCGGCGGCCGGATATGGTTCGTCATTTCCTTTGAATCGGACAATGACAACGGAGCTCTTAGGTTTCGATTCTATGAATTACAATGTTGTGTATGCTCAGATGGGGCGTGGCAAAATGGAACGAAATGTGGCTTTTGCTTTGGCATCTATCGCCGGTACTATTTCTAAATTGGCATATGACGCTTGTTTATTTAACAGCCAGAATTTTGGTTTTGTAAAATTGCCGGATGAATGTACTACCGGTTCAAGCATTATGCCTCATAAAAAGAATCCGGATGTGTTTGAGTTAACACGGGCTAAATGCAATAAAATCCAAGCTTTGCCGCAACAAATTATGATGATTGCTAATAATCTTCCTTCCGGATATTTCCGTGATCTACAGATTATCAAGGAGATTTTTCTTCCCGCTTTTCAGGAATTGAAAGATTGCTTACAAATGACAACCCACATTATGCATGAAATAAAAGTGAATGAGCATATTTTGGATGATGATAAATACCTGCTTATCTTTAGTGTGGAAGAGGTGAATCGTTTGGCATCAGAAGGTATGCCTTTTCGTGATGCATATAAAAAGGTAGGGTTGGATATTGAAGCGGGTAAATTCACTCACGAAAAAGATGTACATCATACACATGAAGGAAGCATAGGAAACCTGTGTAATGACAAAATCGTATTGTTGATGGAAAAAGTAGTTGCTGATTTTAATTTTACATCAATGGAACAAGCGGAAAAGAAACTATTGGGGAGGGGATAAACACCCTCTCTAGATTGTTAATACCTAAATACATACACTTATGAAGACTGCCGTACTTTTTTTGCTTGCCTGTCTCGTTGCGTTGCCACTGAGCGCGCAAAAAGGAGTTCCTTTTAACGGATTAATTACAGACGTTAACGGAAAGGGTATTTCAAATGTGAAAGTCTCTTTGTTAAAAGCGACTGAAAAACGTACACGTACTAATCGTAAAGGAAGATTCGGACTTACCGATGTCCCGGCTGATGATACGTTGAAACTCGTATGGAAGAAAGAAACCTATACGATCCCTGTTGAGGGGCGGAAAAGCTTGAAGATAGTATGGGAGTCTCACTCGCATACGTTGCAAGCAAGAGAAGATAAGGATTTGGTGGATTTTGGTTATGGCTTTGTCAAGCGACGTGAATTTACGGGATTTAGTAGTGGCATTTCAGGCGATGAGTTAAGAAAAAGTGGAGCAACTACTATTTTGGGAGCATTGCAGGGACGCATAGCCGGTTTGAATATCACTACCTCTTCGGCTCCTGGAGGAGATGATAAAGTAATAATTCATGGTCAAAAGAGCTTTTACGGTAGTTCCACTCCTTTGTTTGTAGTAGACGGTGTGATAGTGGATGATATTTCCAATATTAGTCTTTATGATGTCGATTATGTAGAAGTGATGAAAGACGGTAGCATTTATGGCTCACGTGGAGCTAATGGTGCTATCCTGATACGTACGAAGAGGGGTGGAAAATAATTCTGTACCCTTATTGTGTATTTGGTAAAGAAATAACTTTAGCATTCATATTAAAGAGTAGAAGCAATTTAATTTACTGAAGGATATCCCTAGTTGTTTCTGGATGTCTCCTGAGATTCGTTTCAGAAACAAAGAATAAAGAAAAAATAGCAAAATGTTTGGATAGTATAATAAAACTTTTTATCTTTGCATCCGCATTTGAGATTTGCGGAAATAGCTCAGTTGGTAGAGCACAACCTTGCCAAGGTTGGGGTCGCGAGTTCGAGTCTCGTTTTCCGCTCTAGTTCTTTCAAAGGATGCTCGGATGGTGGAATCGGTAGACACGAGGGACTTAAAATCCCTTGGCTATTGCAGCTGTGCGGGTTCAAGTCCCGCTCCGAGTACGAGTATTCTTCAATAAAGCCTTGTAAGATAGTCGCTTACAAGGCTTTTTAATTTTACTACGGGCATATTACGGGCAAAAATCAAATAGTAGACATTATTTGAGTGCGCATATCCTATAAAAATTTCAATAGTACGTTTATACTATCCGGTTTCTGTTGGAGAGGACTCCGGTAGACGAAAATAATATTTCAATTGCGCTTGTTTTTCCTATTCTATGTACACACGTTTTTTTAATGGTTTAGATTCTTTAGGTTACTTTGCGCACGTGTGTGTATGGACTGTTACCTTTGTAGCATGGGGGCTATGTGATAACGTGTGATTTACATTGCGCACATGCGTGTACATGCGCATGTGAACACATCAAATAATTCACTTAATTGCGCCTATGCACACGCACGTATAGCACTTGATCTAATTGCTTTAACGCAGAAGAAGCGCTGAGAAATCACTTTCGATGCACCTCTATGACTTTGCCTAAATGATAAACTATCGTCCAGAACGCATATAGATTGCAGCGGATTAAGTGAGGCTCAAAAGAATATCCGGTAACTTCGACTATCGCAGTATCACGTTCTTTTGCGTAACCGACTGCCAATGCCAGGTACTTATACTTCTTCGGCATGAACGGAAAGTTACCGTTGTTGTAGTCGTCGATGAAATATTCTTTGCCTAGTTCTGTAACTTTGGGATTGAGCATATATTTGCCGTTTGCATCTTTCAGCAAGTACCGGTTGGCGGTGATGCCTTCTTTGATTTCTCTGTATTCGGCTTTCTTCGTGCCGGCAATAATTTCATCAAAATAAACCTGTTTGATAGGCAGGTAAAGAGTTTCTTCTTTCTTCATAATCGTGTGTATTAGTTCGTAAATATATAAATTTTGCCCGGCATATTATACACCGGGCGATAATGTTTATTACTTTGGTTCTACATTTGATAATAACTCCATGTAATTACTAAGACTTGTAAGAAGCCCGAAAGCCTCTCTTTTATCTAAATATCCACATCCGGACTGGATTACAATAAATGCCATAGTCTTGCCTATGTTAGCTTGTTCTATACATCTATCCTCATCATCAGAGCCGAAGCGGTCTAACCATTCCTGCACCTCTTTATTTACTACATTCTTATTCATAAAACATATTCAATTTATGACCTGCAACGTACACCATTGCCAGCCCGGTTATATTACTCAAACAAAATTCGCTGTTAGTAGCCAGTAATAGGATTATACCCACTACCAGCAAGAAGATATAAAGTGCTTTCATTCTCCGTAGCGTATTGGCTTGCGTTGTAATTGCATAACTCTATACATCTTAGTTATATTCTCAATCTCAATAAAAGTATCTGGATATTGCCCGGAACTGCTTAGAGAATGGCATTTTATCGTATCATTGACATATTCAACGATTTGCCGTACCAAAACACCTTTCTTCATTTCAATCACCCAAAAGCTATTCAAATCATTACCAATGCTGTTTCTGAAATCACTAATACTAAAGGGGCTAACTATTAACTTATCTCCTGACTCAAAACTGGATCGTGTGCCGTCATTCATGCTATCGCTTGTTACTTCAAAGGCTAATACATCGGTTTTCATTTTTCTTTTGATAACTCGGTTAATAATTGATTGTAGTTTGCCAATACGAATAAGGCGTTTATCAGCATTTCTTGTTCTTTAAGTGAAGCGTGCATTTCGTGCATATTCATTATTATTTTCATCGCATCACTTACGGAGGCTTTATAGTTCTCTACGCCGCCGTTCTTTTCATCTCTTATACTTTTGATAATTCTTTGGGCATCTTCACTCAGAAACATGTTTTTCAGTGTTTAGACGGTTCTTTATTTCTTTATCACTCTCATCAATAACACAAGCAGATATAACACTACTTGTTAAACCGGCGATCCGGCATACTACATCGCATAGTATTTCGTCCAGTTCATTGACGGATTCTATACTTACACGTTTTGTACTATTCTTTTCTTCTGACTTCATAAATACGCCTATCTCGGCTTTTGCTTCGGCTGCTGCTCTCATGGCATTTGCCAACTGTTCGTTAATCTCTAATGGAAAATACATAGTTCTATATCTTTGTGGCAGGGTAGCCGGATTTTCGGCATACCCCACCGGATTACTTATCCTATCTTTATCAAATTCGCTACTTTGAAGCTTCTGTAAGAGGCTTTCTCGTTATCGTAGTAAGTTATAAGACTCTCGTTCTTTTTGCGTTCTGTGCCCTTTGTTTCAGGTATTAAGCCCTCTTTCAAAGTACCCCATGCAGTACGGATTTCACCGTTCAGCTTCTGATAGAAGAACTTTACTACACCTTTCTTCAAAGCCACTTTCAGTTTGAGGACTTTCCAACTTTGTTTCATTGCCTCAGCCATTGAAAAGCCGTACACCTTAACCAGCATCCAACTCTGCTTCATTAACTCTCTCATTTGATTTTTGAAATTCGTTGCCATAATCGTAGATTTTATGTGTTAATATCTATATCCGAAATAATTTTCCCAAAAGTCGATCTCTGCCTCGAAAGAAGCAATACACTCTGATTTGCTTTCTTCGTACATGGCGAATACTTCTGCTTCACTCATTGATAATACTTGTTGGTATTCTCTGCACATCTGGTTTAAATCTTCTCTTGTCATAGCGTATATACTATTAGTTTATTTTCTTGATGCAAATATATAGTGTTACTACATAATATGCAAATAAAAAGATGTATTAATGCTTTATATTAACATTATTTATATGCAGTGTTGGTTTATATAGAGAGTTTATTCTTACTTTTGCAACAAAAGATATATAAAGTAATACTGTATATGAATTATAGAATAAAAGAAATTTGCGATGAGAAAGGAATAAAAGTAAATTCTATCGCTGAAAAAGTAGGTATCACTCTACCTGCTCTTTACAATATAGTCAATGGGAAAATGTCCCCCAAAGTAGAAACACTTGAAAAGATAGCAGTTGCTTTAGAGGTTTCTATTGCGGAACTATTCGAGCAGCCAAAAACTGGAACTGCTTCCCTTACCTGTCCTCACTGTGGTAAGTCAATAACATTAAAAGCGGAATGAGTATGAGTAAGACATTCAATATCTATTGCGACGAAAGTACGCACTTGAAAAATGACGGGCATCCATATATGCTTTTAGGGTATGTAAGTATTGCATATCCACAAATAAAGATGGCAAGGGAGCAAATTAAAGCCATTAAAACAAAGCATAATTACACAGGTGAGCTGAAATGGACTAACGTACATGATGCAACATATCCAATGTATAATGAACTCATTGACTATTTTTTCATGACAGACATGAAGTTTAGAGTTGTCATTGTAGATAAATCTCAAATAGATGAAACACGCCCTGAATACACATTCAATGACTTCTATTTTAGAATGTATTATCAACTCCTGCATCACCTGACTGATATGGAGAATGAATACAATGTGTTTTTCGACATAAAAGACACCTGTAGCCATAATAAACTCCATAAGCTGCAAGAGATTTTAAGATGGAACTCATCTATTAGGCATTTTCAATTCATACGTTCTCATGAGAGCTGCTTTGTGCAGTTGGCAGATATATTGATGGGAGCCATAAATTATAATTTGCGAATTGAAAAAGGTGACGTAGAAGGCAAGGTTATTGCCAAAAGGAAGATTGTAGATAAAATACAAGAACACGCAAATATTTCATTGAATAAAACAACTCCATTGTTTAAGAAAAAGTTTAATCTATTCTTCATCTCGCTAAAATAACAACTATGCCCTTGAATTTATTAAAAAAATACCCAGAACTACTTGAGATTCTACATCTAAACGAATATCAACGCAAAGAGTCTCTTATGAGAATTTATAAAAGAGATATAGAAGACAATCCAAATTTCAAGTTTAGAGAAAAGCAAATCTATCCTATCAAATCGGATGGCGAAGCCGATATGGGGCGACAATTTACGCACCTTACTTGCGAGGAAGTGCAGGAAGAAGATGAGAATGGGAATTTACTCCCAGCCAAGCGAGTTTTTGAGAAGGACCGCTCTCAACGGTTGCATTGGATTAATCATCACATTCAAGAATTGTCTTCTGAAAACATTGAAGTCTTCAGCGTAACAGAACGTGACCAGAGAAAGCGTTGCGATGTTACTAAAACATACATTTACGATAAAAAAGAGAAATACGTGATAGTCCTTGAATGCCAGAGAAAAAGCTCTTATTACTTATTGACAGCTTATTACTTGAACAAAGAATATGCGGAAAAAGGCATAAAGAAGAAAATGAAGAAACGTTTAACGAATATAGAATAAAAAACGCAGGGCTCAGATTTATATCAAGATAAACCGAGCCCCGAAACTCCTTCTATTTATAGATGAGCGTTGCAAATATACGCCGATATATTTAAATATGCAACAATTTTTGCACCGTGATTGTTTATTTAACATCGTGATATAAAATTAATGCCCCTACTTCATTGTTAAACGCAGGGGCATTTTTCATCATCCCGCAGCAAGACCTCTGGACTTGTCACCAGAAATGTTATGTGCATACCGGTTAGCACTTCCACGAGGAACTAACCTGCCTTTTTCCATACCTTTCAGCATTTGACCGAATGAATTGTTTCTCGCTTGTTCAAAGGTCGGTCTTTTGACCTGTGCCCTTTGAGTTGTTTGATTTCTTTTTCTGACTCAGCTAAACTTTTAAAATTACACATCAAAGATACTCATTATTTCAGAAAATCAGATATTTCCATCTCCTGAAAATCAGGTATAATAATCTCAATATTAGAAATTTCTTCTGCTGCTTGCTCTTTCATCTGCTCATAGGCTTTCTCTGTGTGGGCATCCGGCTTCTTCTTGCCTTGTGCTTTAGCGAGTGTCCAAAGAGCCTTATTCCTTGCCGATTTCTCCGCACGACTACGTTTCCATCGTTTGGACCGGTAAGCCTCATATAACATCACCCGGAGCAGTTCTGTATTCTCTACTGTTAAAGTGATGGAAGAACCGTTCATTTCAATAACAACATTGTCGGGTTGTTCCTGGGTAATCCGGATTCCATCTTGTATTACTTCTGTTGGTCTCATATCTAATGTTTTCATATTGCCGGGTAGGTCATCCGGAGCAGACCTACCCGAAATGTTATTATTCATATTTCCTTTGCATATAATTCTGGACTTTCTCCTGTGCGTGTTCACCATCACGAATACACCATGCAGATACACCGAATTGGGAATCTCTAGGGTAGTACTCATAAGTATGCCCGTTTTCATCTTTGTATAAATTAGACCGGAACACTTCAAAATACATAATACCTTCCGGTGTGGTTCTTCGGTAACAATACATTCGGTTACTCTCGTTTTTGGTTACCAGTTCAAAGGTATCACCGTACTTTTTAAATTTGTCTTTCAATGGTGAAGGCATAATGCACTTTAATTCTTTCATATTCTTATCACGTTTTAAAAATTAGCCATTTTCTCCACAAAGACGAACATCTTATCATCTCACAAGAAAAAGTGGCTCAAATCTATTCTTTCCACACTTCACAATTGAAGCCTAATTCTCTTAACTCGTTCATCCGGTATTCTTGTAATGGTCGAGGCTTTTCACCCGGTCGCTTAACTTCCACGAAGAATGCTCTACCATCCTTCAGCACCAATAAATCGGGAATCCCATTTTTATTCGTGAGAATCAGCTTCACTACGTAATAGCCTTGCGCCTCCAGCCGTTTGATGATACGAGCCTGTATCTTACTTTCCAGTTCTGCCATAGTATGAAAGAGTAAAGTCCTGCTTTCCGTGTACCGCATCCAGTATTTTGCTTTCAATACCGCAATCAGAGCAAAGGAAGTAAACCTCTGCCGGTGCAGTACGTTCTTTCGATACAAGCCTATTTCGTCCCTGCTCGTATGACAGGAAACTGAACTCCAGATTGAAGAATATCAAAGCATCAGCCGTATCAAGTCGAACTCCTTCACGTGCTCGACGAACCTGTGAGATAAAAAACTTGTCTGTGGAGGCTTGAAACTCTTCTGGGCTATCCGTCCAGTTGGGAAAGACAGACTGCAGTAATTCGGCTTCCGACTGGTACACATAGAAAAGTGCAACCTTCTTCCCAGCGAACTGCTTACGGACAAATTCAGCCTTGCTTTTGTCAAACGTCAAATGAAGCCCGTTTTCAGTGATTACCGTACCGGATGATAACTGATGCAACTTGGTAAGTAATTTAGCCGGAGTATCGCCTAAAATGGCATTGCCATCTATCTCTACCATCAAGTTATCTCGCAAAGAAGAAATATGTTTTCCGGTACATTCATTCATTGGTACTGATAATATATGCTCGTTTATGTTCACCTCAAATCCGGCTTGTTCCTGTGAGTAGCTGATGAACAAGTCTCTTGTGTCCCGGTCTATCTTCGCTTTGTCCGCATGGCTGTAGTCGTTAATGAAATAACCGTTCACTTTCTTCTGCCGGACACAAACGTATGCTTTAGCCCACTTGTAGAAAGTCTTATACTCTTTCCACGGAGAGGATGAACATACCCAGAACTGATGATATAATTGGCTGTAACTTTCCGGTGATGGTGTGCCGGACAAATACAGTACCGGCAACCCTTCGCAAATAGCTTTTATTTCTTGAGTTCGTTTGCTTGGTTTAGGATAAGCACCGAGTGAGTGGGCTTCATCAATAATCACAAGGTCGTACTTTCCTTTTGCTTTATGGCAACTTTCATAGTTGACAACATCCAACTTGAAAGACGGTTTCAACGCTTCATAATCAGTCTTAATACTTGGTATAGCCTTTAACTTGGTAATGAATAAGACACTTTCAGCATCGAAGTTATCAGCGGTAGACAATGCCGTGATAGTCTTACCCGTCCTGCATTCCATTGATAGATAACAGCAACCGAAAGCGACCAGTTTATATGCTGCTTGTATGGCTATGTTGTTTTGATATTCTCTTAATTTCATACGTTTATGTGAATTTGATTAATAACTCCTATTTCGGTGGCATAAGCGAGCACTTCGCCTACTGTCATTCCTTTCTTTGCGTGTCGTTCTCTAAGAAGCACATCGGCAATGTCCCAGTTGTCCGGCAAACCTTTACATGCCCGGCTGACTGTTATATCTATTCCGGAACTGCGTAATATTTCAGCTTTTTCTTCCCATTTGGCGAACATTCCACTATCGGGGTACAGGACTACCCTTTTACCGATTAACGGCTGAAAAACGGCTGCTTCCGTCCATTTACAGCCATTACACCCGCCTGTGGCGATCCAAGTTATTTCAGGCATCAAAATAGAGCATATAAGGGCTGACTTCTCAGATTCCACAACTCCCACACGAGCAGCATCTTTAATTAGGTGACAACCGAATAGGCACTGCACTAGATTTAATTCGTAATTGTTTAATGCCGGTTTGTCAGCCCACCAAACACGGTCGATAGTACGAGTGTCTGGAACATATTTTTTGAACTTCATATTCCATAATTGTACTGTGTCGTTTTTCTTTAAGCGTTTTCCTGTTATAGGATTGTAACCCATAACTTTCAAGCGACACAATCTTCCTTGACTGTCTATTTGTGGAAAAACGGTGCTTAAGCCATTCATAAATGCCCAGTGTTTGGATGTACTCACATGATAGGTATCAAAGACACGATTTGCCTCAACTTCTCCAAATTCTTTAGCCATGAATCGGAATAGATTGTTCTTGCTTCGGTGTGTATCTGCTGCTAATAACGTCAAGGGCAAATAAGATACTGGAATGGCTTTAGGTGCTTCCGCTTGTTTCCATGTGTCAAACTCATTCCGTTTATCGGTCGGGTGTGCCTTGAAATATTCCGAAGGTGTCAGGTGATAACCGCAACGCTCCCGATTGCAACGACCGCATGATTCGTCAATAGGGATGTTTCTCTCATCAACATAATAAGTAAATTCTCCCTTGTGTCCGCATTGGGGGCATGTGTGCCGGGTACTCATTCCGGCGTATTTTTGGAGGTGATATTTAGGAGCATTCATAATGAATTTCTTTATTTACTATCACGAACTATCACGATACTATCATTCGCTATCATGATAGTACTATCACACGCTTATATATAGATAAGCGTGATAGTATGATAGTAGTTATAGTAATCGGTAGTTAGTATCATTTCCTTTTTGAATAATTCCGGCTTTTACGGCCATCCCTATATGCCTATTGGAAGTTGGAGTTTTTAATCCGGTCAGCTCGCTGTACTCAGTACTCAAAGAAGTATAAGACAATGATTTTTGCCCAGCAAGGATAAAGCAAAAGTTCTCCTTCATTTTATTCATCTGAATCTCTTCTTTGCTAAGTTCCGGTTCAATATCTAATTGGATAGGAATGCCGCTTTCATCCAATGTGAAGCACCAGTTATCAGTAGGAATATTACGACAATCAGTTTCTTCTACTTTAAAAATAAGCCCATCCTTTTTGACTTCCCATACATCGGAGCACTTGTTTAATAGCTCTGTCCCCAAATGCCCTCTCATGTTATTGTCCTCTTTGCCTTTATTGGTATGGAGTACATTCACAATAGCCGTATTACATTCTTCCGATGCTTTCATTAAGGTGCTTATCACATTAGAAGATTCTTCTATATTATTAAAGTCATGTAATAGGTCCCGACATCCATCAATAAATACAACATGAGGTTTTTTAGCTGCAATCTTTTTTAGAATATATGGCAATCTTTCTTTGATATCCATTGAACGCAAAGAGAATGCTGAGAAGTTATCATAATTCTTATGTACATCCCATCCGCATAGCTTATGAACTCTCTCTACAACTTTGGCAGTACTTCTTTGATGTTGTTCCGTATCAAAGAAAAGAACTTTTGCATTCGTTATATTAGAAGTAATTCCCAAACATCGACCGATTAAGATTGCTGCCATAAACACACTTTCGGTTAAGGTTTTACCCTGTTTTGCTTTTGCTTTGATTCCCTGAATATCTCCAAGTGGCATACATCCAATTCCATTTATTGATATTGCATAATTCAACTCTGGATAAACAGTGGTAACATCTATTTCAAAAGGATCTTTATCTACCTTAGCAGTAAAATCATTGAGAATTTTTTCTGTAGCCTCACTCATCATAACCTCCTTTCCCAGCCAACCAATAAAGCTTACAGCCATTAGGTAAACGACAATCTACTATGTTCCAACCTTCTTTATTCCGAAGGACGGAGATAATCTTCCGGGCATCGTTGAAACCAGCTAATTCGTTCAACTGCTGGGCAGTAAACTTGCCTCCGGATAAAAATAATCTTCTGACTGATTGGATAAGTCGTGCGGAATCAGTACTTTTGTCTGTATAATCGTGCCCAAGATATTTGGAGTTGTTCTTTGGTTTATCCATAAGTCAACTCCTTTCTTATTTATTAGAATCAATGTAGTGATCTGCCATGAACTTCTCTAAGTCGGCACGTTTCACATAAATCTTTCTTCCAAATTGACTAAAAGGGATTCTTCTTTCATCTCGATAAGTCTGCCACGTTTTCGCTGATATTCCAAGCATTTTTCTTGCTTGGGTAGACTCAATCCACTGATTATTTACTTCTTCTTCTGACTTCTTTTGAAGAAGGCTTTTTACCTCTCTAACTTCATCCATCAATCCATTAAGAAAGGATTGTGGAACTACCGCCATTGACAACGAAGTGGGCGCATTGCTTTCATTTACCATTTGCATCATATTTTTGAATTATAATAATCAGTTTTAATTCGATGATACAAAGGGAGTAAATTTCTTTGGATTCTATAGAAAAATAAAAAAAGGTAAAATTTCGGGATAATACCCTACTTTTTTACCCTAAATATTTACTCAAATCCAAAAGACTATTTTTCTGTATGATTTTGATATGCGCTTATCCAATTTTTGACATGGGTATATTTTTCCTTTCCAATATATCCAGAGTAGCCGGTTCCTATATTATTTGTTATTCCAATTAAAACCAGATAGTCGTAAAGAAAACTATATTCTTTAGTCTTTTCGCCCCGAGCTGTATTTCCAAATATTTTTTGTTTGATCAAAGCGTTGTATATGAAACTAAGTCGTTTCCCTATCGATGCGTTTGGAGTAAGGTTCTTTCTCTTTTCTCTACTTGATTCATAGGCTATTATTGAATTTAATTCTTCATCGGTATATGGTTCTGTATAGAAAGGGGATTCCTGTATTTCATAGACCGGAGCAAGACCTCTTTTGTATTTTATTTTGTCTTTAAATTCCCAATCAAATTCATATTGGTAAGCGCCGTCCGAATTAGCCTCGAGTAAGGTGTTAGCCAACAGGTAAATGTTGTCCAATAGCAATTCGTCATCTATGATAATTTTTTTAGTACTTCCTTTTACTTCCCCCTTCTCCGGATTACTTACTGTACTGGTTAATTGTATTCCATTTCCTGCACAGCTCTTTAGAAACTTAATGAATAAGGCTATTTTTAGATTGTTTCCGATGACTAAATCCTTCCAGTCATTTTCGCTTATAAAATAGCTGAATAACATAAATGCGTTTTTATTATTGAGGATAGATACATATCCATACATATCGCATAACGCTTCAAATTCTACTTTTTGATTATTTGTAAATATCATATTAGTCTGTATTTATTGTTTGATAGTCTTGTTTAAAATTCTTTTTATAGCGTCAGAATCAAGAGCTTGTAGTTGTTTAATTAAGGTTTCTTCATCTGTGAATTTTGTCTCAAAGACTTGTTTCATTGTAGCATCTTGACTTGTTGTGTCAAACTTGGAAAGATAAGATTCCGTTATTTTTAGAGAAGAATGCCCTAAAGCCTTTGAAATATCGTACACGTTAACTTTCTTCTGCCTGGCAATGTTTGCAAATGAATGCCGAGCTATGTGCATACTTATTTTTTTTGTAATGCCTGCCATTACTGCCATTTTGTTCAAATACTTATTTAGCAGACTGTTTTTGCTATTGACCTGTTGAAGAAGATGCTTTTTTACTTCATGTGGTAGCCGTTCCTTATCTTCCCATGTGATAGCTTTCGCATAGTTTGCCTTATTATCTAATAGCGGAAATACATAATCAGATGTTCGGTTTTGTAAATCTATGTACTTGGTTATTATTTCCAAAGCTTCAGGAAGAAGGAGTATCTCTTTTACAGTTGCTGTTTTATCCATACGGTAACTAATACGCCAGTCTCCACGCTCATATAGAATGTTTGTTCCTCTTAACTGAATTAGATCACCGGCTCTCATTCCAGCACAATAAAACGCTAGCAGGAAGCAGTTGCGAGAATGCCATATTAAGCTGTTTTCTTCTAAATCCAAATTTTTCAATCGTTCTATTTCTTCCCACGTTAGCTTTTCTTTATTGGTATCAATCGTTTCACACTCGAAATCGTCGAAAGGGTTATCTTTAATTGATAGTCCTTTTTCTCTGAGTTCTATTCTGCCTTTATTGTAGAGGCTTTTAAAATTGTCAAACTGTTTGCTTATAGTGTTCTGATGCAAGGTTAGTTCAGCGTTTTTTGAGTTTGGGATTCTCTTAAGATAGGCTTTGAATTTATTTAAAAAAGACAAAGTGATTTCGTTGAAAAGTAAATCCTTTTTAAGTTTACTCAAATATATTTCTAATTCCTTTCCATTTCGAGGGATAGTAAGGATGCTTTTGGGGGGTACTCCATTGATGAAGAATTTTAATTTATTCAGAAGAGTGATATATTTTGTATATGTCCGGTACTCTCCTGATTCATAGGTGTTCTTTGCAAATTCTTCTGCGAAGGTAATAAATGAAAATACATTTGATTCTGCATTAATTCCAGATATAACCTTTTCAGACGTAACTGCTCCATTGCTGGCAAGTTCTTCGTAAATTTCCTTTGCCTTCTCTATGGTTTTAGATAATGTTTGGTTCCATACTTTAGAATTAGGTTCGGATGGTCTTATCCAATTATCTCCTTTGGGGGTTGGATTCCAATCAGACCTTCTGGTTATTTCAACTGGCGTTTTGAATTTCTTTCTTTTTCCGTTTACTGTCACACGGAGAAAAACAGTATACTTGCCATTTCTTGAAGGTTTGTCATTAAGCTCAAATCTGTATGTTGCCATAGCTTCCAGTTTTATGTATGGCAAATATAGCGATATTTGATTTTACGGGCAAGTTTACGGGCAATTATTTGTTATTCTATTATATTGTATTACCTTTGTGCTATGTTGAGTGAATAGGTATTTTATTGAATATCAGTGAGAACAAGATTACTTATAAAGTAATAGAATGTAATATTATTAGTCCCGCTCCGAGTACAGAAGAAAACGCTAATTGCTTTATTTATTAAGTAGTTAGCGTTTTCTTTTTATAGTGGCTGCACAACATTTGCACAACTTGTTTTGGATTTAAAAAAAGCCATGGAATGAAATCCTGGCTTATGATAGTTATGCAGATATGAAATCTGTTATAAGAGAAACCAATACAGGTATCAACATCGATTTCGTATGTATATATGGAAAAGTTGAAAATAGGTAAATCTTCAAAGATATGGTACTGATAATTGGAGAGTTTGGCAATGGAGCAACACTCAAAAGGGTTACTGGCACATCTCCAACAGTTGGATATTAACCCGATACATTTTTAATCAACACCTCCTCAAGGTAGGATATCTCTTTATGACCAAACTGTATAGCCAATTGCATCATACTTAAAGAACCGCTACGTGCCGAACAGCATGTGTGGTGGTGTGAGAGGTCGGAAAACGAAAGAAGGATGGAAACTGTTACTTCGTTTTACTCCTACTCGATTATTCTTTTTTTCGGATATTACCGCCTGAAGTTTACCGATTTGAACTTTTGCTGATAAAAGCGTGCCGTATTTACGTAAAAATGGTTATGTTTGCACTCGATACGATAGTGCGACAAATAGGTGAACTTACTTATCCTAGTACTTCTAATATTCCGATTTAAATGGGGCATGTTGCATTTTTAGAGAAAGAGTTTGAGGAATTGTTTAAGGTAAACTATTCCCGGCTTTTTTATTGTGCTTATGATATAACGGGAAATGCAGAAGTTTCGAAAGATATTGTAGGGGATGTTTTCGGGGAAGCTTGGGGACAATATGTCAGACTGAGGGAAGAGAAGGCAGATGCGTATTTATACCGTTCGGTACGTAACCGGAGTATCGATTATCTTCGGCATAAGTCTATTGAACAGCAATACCAGCAGTTCTTTCTGCAAATGGAATTGGAATGGAGAGAGGAGAATGTGGAAGATCTGGAAGAGGATATTGTTTATATGCGGAAGATTCTTGCTACTTTTTCTTCTCAGACACGTTTGATTTTTGAGCAATGTTATTTCAAGGGACTGAAGTATAGAGAGGTGGCTGAAGCAATGAATTTGAGTGAAGCTGCCATTCATAAACATATGGTGAAAGCTTTTGCCATTTTACGTAGGGAATTTAAGAAAAAGGCTGTAAAAGGTAACTGATTAGGTAGTTGATACGTTATTTATATAACATGGACGAAACAGATCTAAAAGAACAGCAGAGGGAGTATGATTTTACTTCTATATTGAATCATCCGGAGAATTATTCGGAGGAGGAGCTTCGTGAGTTTTTTTCTCGACCGGAAAACAAGACAGATTATCGTTTATATCGTTTAGCTCAGATGACGGCAAACAGAGAGTATACCGCTTCTCCAGATGTGGATCGGGCTTGGAATATGTTTAAGCGGAATACAATATCTTCCGTAAAGTCCTCTGAGAAAAAAACACGTTGGCATGTATGGGGAGCCGCCTTGGCTGGAGCGGCGGCTGTATGTGTCGGTTTGCTTATATATCATTATGCTTTTCTGACTTCTATTGTGAGGGAACCGTCTTTGGTTGCTATGGAGTATGATGAGCGTCCTCAGGTAGTTGTTTTGGAAAGCGAAGGTGAACAATTGCACTCTTTTGTCAGAAAAGATTCTATTTCTTTCTTTTCTCCGTCGGAAACTGATAAAGCTCCTGTTATAGACAAGAAGGTAAAGATGAGAACTTTATCCACTCCAAGAGGCGTCGACTTTAAGGTAACATTGCCTGATGGTACGGATGTCTGGCTAAATGCTGAAAGCAGCTTACAATTTCCTACGGCTTTTACAAAAGATTCACGTAAAGTCATTCTAACGGGGGAGGCTTATTTTAAAGTGGCTCACAACAAAGAGTGTCCTTTTGTGGTGGAGACCGACAAGATGAAAGTACGTGTGCTGGGAACAGAGTTCAATTTCCGTAATTATGCATCAGAAAAAACTCAAGTATCATTGATTGATGGTTCCATTTCCATTTTACCTTCAAGCAATTCGGATTCTGATATTATTTTGAAGCCTGGTCAGGGAGCATGCGTGGAAGAAGATGGACATATCCGTGTTCTGCAGGAAGTGGATACTTATGGTATCACACAGTGGGTAAATGGTTATTTTTATTTTCAGAATCAACCTCTTATTGAGATTTTGCAAGACTTAGCCCGTTGGTATAATGTAGGGGTGGTGTTTGAAAATTCGGCATGTGCGAACGATAAAATGCATTTTAGTGCATTGCGTAGCGCAAGTCTCGCACAGGCTGTTGATAATTTGAACTGTTTACAGAAGGTGCGGATCGCTTTGGAAGACAATAAGTTGATTGTGAGATAAGAGCAGTCTGGTCCTGATTTTCTCATCGTATTGGTAGATAAGTCGGGATTTATATCTAAATTTGCGGCAATAATAAAAAAAGTAAGATCATATGAACCGACGTATAATAGCTTGTTTTTTCATATTTCTGATGTTATCGGCGAATGTATATCCGGCGCCATTGTCAGATGGAGAGATAGGAACAAAACACTATGCTGTTTTGGAAAACAGTCAGTGGAGAGGAAAAAAAGTAGCTTTCTTAGGAGATTCCATCACGGACAAAAAAAGAGTGGGCACTACCAAATGTTATTGGGAATATTTAGCAGAATGGTTGCATTTTACACCATGTGTATATGGACTCAACGGAAACCGGATGGATGGAATCCTGAAGCAGGCGAAGCGTTTGCTGGAGGAAAAAGGTGACAGTATTGATGCTATCTTCATTTTTGCTGGAACCAATGATTATAACGGAGGAGTTCCATTGGGAGAATGGTATGCTGAGAGTGAACGGGAGACGGAAGTGAAAGGAGGACTGACAGAATGTCGTAAGTATAGGGAACCAGTATTGAATGATTCCACCTTTCGGGGGCGGATTAACCTTGTGATGGACTTTCTGAAAACAAACTATCCTGAAAAACAGATTATTATGTTGACTCCTATTCACCGGGCGAGAGCTCGTTTCAGCGGGAATAATATACAGCCTGAAGAATTATTTCCCAATAAAATAGGTCTGTATGTAGATGAATATGTGAAAGCTGTGAAGGAAACGGCTAATGTTTGGGCGATTCCGGTAATTGATTTGAATAGTATCTGTGGATTGTATCCTTTGAATGATTCTCATGTGCGTTACTTCCATGATGGGAATACGGACCGCTTGCATCCTAATGCGAAAGGGCATGAACGTATGGCTAGAGCGCTGGCATATCAGTTACTTGCTTTCCCTTCGTCGTTTGAATAAATATTTTGTGATGGTTCTGGATAAGATTCCAATTCCCGGTACATTTCTTACAGAAGCGTAGCCCTGTTAAAGGACTTGCAAATTCGAACTTGAAGGAAGCCTTTTACACTATTGTGTGTATGTAGTTCGACAACTTTATGGGGCTATCCGAAAAGCCAGGGCTTATAAAGGAAACAATGTCATTAACGTACATTGGAAGACGAATCCATCATGATGGACAATGTGGTGGTGACGGCATTGGGTATCAAACGCGAGAAAAAAGGATTGTTTTTTTCTATTCAAACGGTTAGTGAAGACGATATTACAAAGAGCATGCCTTCTAACTGGTTGTTGGCGTTGCAAGGTGAAGTGGCGGGTCTGAATGTGATTTCGGCCGGTGTCCTTTTATCCTCAACTAAAATCTCTCTTCGTGGGGACATTTCGAGAGATATGAAACGTTGGCGTACGGAAACGATAGAAGATTTGCAAGAGCTAGTGGATTCGCTGAGAAAAAGCGTGAAGTCATCGGCATGACTTTAGGCAATCTGATGTTCGACAATATGACATTGTATGATGAGTATCAAACCTCTTTGAGGAATATGGGTATACCTATGTTCCGGTTCATGCCGCATCTGTGGTATAATATTGTTCGCTCTTGTGTCACAACCGTGCCAATAGGTATGTCACGTTTATGCCAAGCCGTATGTCACAACTGTGCCAAACTATATGTCACATCTATGCCAACGGCGTGGCACTACTCTTTGCAATATACACATCTATTTCATAGAAGCAGTCAAAGCATTTGTTGTTGCCTGTAAAGTACTTGTCTTTTTTCTCCTAAACAGACAGGAATACTGTCTTTTCTTGCACAGTTTTTCCCTTTTTGAGCAAATAAATAGTTGTAGATTGAACTGTTTCAAAAAAATGGACTATCTTTGCGCCCCGATTGGTTTCTCTTACTGAATGGAATAAATGGTGAAGAGAATGAAAAGGGAATCAGGTGTAAATCCTGAACAGTCCCGCTGCTGTGAAGCTTTGTTATGTTCTGAAAAACACTTTTGCCACTGCTGTCGTTTATGATGTCGGGAAGGCTTCAGAATAGAAGCGAGTCAGAATACCTGCCAATCTTTTTACAAACCCTGTTTATCCTCGTGGGTTAGGAGGCAGTCGGTATATTAACCTTAAATAAATGATAAGTAATGAAGGAAGTGCCTTGATCGGAATCAGGGTGCGTCCGGTTGTTGTGCAACTTTTTAAATGAGATAAAAGATGATAAAGAAAGTTTTGATTGCAAATCGAGGAGAGATCGCTGTACGCGTAATGCGTTCGTGCCGCGAAATGGGCATACGCACCGTAGCTGTTTTCTCGGAGGTCGACAGAACTGCCCGCCATGTATTATATGCCGATGAAGCATGTTTGATAGGGCCAGCAGCATCGAAAGAAAGTTATTTAAATATAGAGAAAATAATTGCTGCGGCTAAGATGCATCAGGCCGATGCTATCCATCCGGGGTATGGTTTCCTTTCGGAGAATTCCACTTTTGCACGTCGCTGTAAAGAGGAGGGAATTATTTTTATCGGACCGTCTCCTGAGACGATGGACCGGATGGGTGATAAGATTTCGGCCCGTAAGTGTATGAAAGCTGCCGGGGTGCCGGTGGTACCTGGTACGGAAAAAGGATTACAAAGCGTGGAAGAAGCGATTGGAATTTCTTGCCAGATAGGCTTCCCTGTTATGCTGAAAGCCTCTATGGGAGGCGGTGGTAAGGGTATTCGTCTTGTATGTTCGGAAGAAGAAGTGAAAGAGGCTTATTTGAATGCGAAATCCGAGTCGCTCTCTTCGTTTGGTGATGATACGGTATATATTGAGAAGTTTGTAGAAGAACCTCATCATATCGAATTTCAAATATTGGGTGATATGTATGGAAATGTCATTCATCTCTGTGAACGCGAATGTTCCGTACAGCGCCGTAATCAGAAAATTGTCGAAGAAAGTCCTTCTCCGTTTGTTACACCCGAATTGAGGGCAAAAATGGGAGAAGCGGCGGTAGCGGCTGCCAAAGCGGTAAATTACATAGGTGCCGGAACCATAGAGTTCTTGGTCGACAAACACCGTAATTTCTATTTTCTGGAGATGAATACTCGTTTACAGGTAGAACATCCTATTACAGAAGAGGTCTTAGGGGTGGATTTGGTGAAGGAACAAATCAATGTGGCAAACGGTTTCCCGTTACGTTTGAAACAAGAGGATATCAAACAGCGCGGGCATGCCATAGAGTGCCGTATTTGTGCCGAAGATACCGAATTTAACTTTATGCCATCGCCGGGAATCATCCGCCAGCTTATTGAGCCCAATGGCATTGGCGTACGTATCGATAGTTATGTATACGAAGGGTATGAGATTCCAGTGCATTACGACCCTATGATCGGTAAGCTGATTGTGTGGGCTGTAACCCGCGAATACGCCATTGAACGAATGTGCCGCGTGCTTCACGAATATAAGATAACAGGAGTGAAGAATAATATCAGCTATCTTCGGGCCATTATGGGTACGCCTGATTTTGTACAAGGCAAATACGATACGGGATTTATTGCAAAGAATGGGGAAAATCTGCAAAAACGTCTTTCCCAGAGCAATACTGAAACCGAAAATATAGCGTTGATAGCTTCTTATATCGATTATTTGATGAATTTGGAAGAAAACAAACCCAATGGTGAAACGGATAACCGTCCAATTAGTCGTTGGAGAGCGTTTGGGCTGCATAAGGGAGTATTGAGAATTTAATAAGCAATGATCGAGTATGGAAATACATATAGGTAATAGAGTAGCCGAAGTGGAACTGCTCAGTAAAGACGGAAACACCGTTTGCCTTACTATTGATGGTAAGGAATACGAAGTGGATGTGACAATGGTGGAACGTGGCTCTTGTTCCATATTGCATGACGGAAAGTCGTATAATGCGGAATTGATTCGTTCGGAAAATGGAAAGAGTTATAAAGTAAATACACATTATTCTTCTTATAACGTGGATATTATTGATTCCAGCGCTAAATATCTCCGTTTAAAGAAGAATGGAGATGAACGTCAGGATGATAAAATCATTTCGCCGATGCCGGGCAAGATTGTGGAGGTTCCTGTGAAAACAGGCGACCGAGTTTCGGCCGGAGATACGGTGGTGGTGATTGAGGCCATGAAGATGCAAAGTAATTACAAAGTGACTTCTGATTGTGTGATAAAAGAAATATTAGTCAATCCCGGCGATACGGTAAACACCGACCAAGTGTTGGTATTGTTGGATTTAGATGTAAAAGAATAAACGGATGGAAAGAGAAGAACTATACAAGCAGCTTGAGGAAAAGAACCATTCAGCAGAATTGGGTGGTGGGTTAGACCGCATACAGAAACAGCACGAAGCCGGCAAGATGACAGCCCGTGAACGCATTGAAATGTTACTCGATAAAGGAACGTTTGTAGAAATGGATAAACTGGCGGTGCATCGTTGTACAAACTTTGGGATGGATAAGAATCATATTCCGGGTGACGGTGTGGTTTCCGGTTATGGAAAAATCAATGGTCGCCAGGTATTTGTTTATGCATATGATTTTACCGTATACGGCGGTACGTTGAGTGCTGTGAATGCGCAAAAGATTGTAAAAGTACAGAGCTTGGCCTTGAAGAACGGTGCGCCTGTTATTGCGTTAAACGATTCGGGAGGCGCACGTATTCAGGAAGGAGTGGAAAGTCTTACCGGTTATGCGTCTATTTTCTATCAGAATACCATCGCATCAGGTGTCATTCCTCAAATATCTGCCATATTAGGTCCTTGTGCTGGCGGTGCTTGTTATTCTCCGGCTCTTACCGATTTCATTTTTATGGTAAAAGAGAACAGCCACATGTTTGTTACCGGACCGGATGTAGTAAAGACCGTTACGCACGAAGAGGTAGACAAAGAAGAATTGGGCGGTGCCTACACCCATAGCAGCAAAAGTGGGGTAACTCATTTTCTAGGCAATTCGGAAGAAGAAGTACTGATGGGAATCCGTGAACTGTTGGGCTTCCTGCCTTCCAACAATATGGAGGATGCACCTACAGGCCCTTGCACGGATGATGTAAATCGGGAAGAGGAATCGTTGCAAACTGTGGTTCCTGTCGACCCGAATGTACCCTATGATATGAAGAACATCATAGAGCCTGTGCTCGATGACCATTATTTCTTTGAGGTAATGCCGCATTTTGCTAAAAATGCCTTGATAGGCTTTGGCCGTCTCGGAGGCAAGTCGGTCGGTATTGTGGCTAATCAGCCGGCTTTTTTAGCGGGTGTGCTGGACATTGATGCTTCTGATAAGATAGCTCGTTTCATTCGTTTCTGCGATTGTTTCAACATTCCCATTGTGACGTTTGAGGATGTTCCCGGTTTCCTGCCGGGCTGTACACAGGAGCATAATGGCATTATTCGTCATGGGGCGAAGATTGTGTATGCGTATGCCGAGGCTACAGTACCCAAGGTGACGTTGATTACCCGTAAGGCATACGGCGGTGCCTACATTGTGATGTCTAGTAAACAGACCGGTTCCGATATCAACCTGGCTTATCCTACAGCTGAAATTGCCGTGATGGGAGCCGAGGGAGCGGTGAATATCCTTTATCGTAAAGCAGATGAAGAGACGAAAAAGAAAGCTATCGAAGAGTATAGGGAAAACTTCGCCAATCCATACCGTGTGGCCGAACTGGGTTATATTGACGAAATCATCCTTCCCAAGCAGACACGCCGGAAACTAATTCAGGCGTTGGATATGGCGCATAATAAAATGAAAACGCTGCCGCCAAAGAAACATGGTAATATGCCGTTGTGATTTTTATTTGTGTGAGTTATAGGAAGAATCTCTGGAAATGTTATTTTACCAGAGATTCTTTTTTTATTGTCATCAAATCTCTATCTTTGTCAAATACAGGACTCCGTTTTTATGATTGTAGGACTACATAACAAATTCAAAGAGAAAGCAATAGAGACGTTTCAAGAACATTTTGAACATCTCGTATTGTATGTGAATTCATTTGTGGATTCTATTCAGACTGCAGAGGATATTGTTCAGGATTTGTTTCTGAAATTATGGGAAAAGGATCGATTTATCGATTGTAAACCAGCTTTTCTATATATATGCGCGAAAAATGCTGCCTTGAATTATTTACGTACTCGGAAGTTGGAATCTTTTTTGGCTGAATCGATAGATTTGTTTGATATGGAAGATGATAATGAAGCTGAACGGGATTATATGGATAAATTAGAAAGAATTTATGAGGCAGTAGAATCTTTGCCTCCCCAATGTCGAGAAGTATTAAAGAAAATTTATTTTGAAGAAAAAAGTTATGCGCAAGTAGCAGAAGAAATGCATCTTTCCCTTAATACCATAAAAACTCATATTTATTTGGCTATTAAAACTCTTCGGCAGAATTTTGTTTATGTGTTTGTAGTGCTTTGAGTTTCTCCTTTTCTATTTCCTCCATTTCGTTTTCTCTTTTCTATTTTACACTCTTTTGGCTGCTTTATCGGTGCAGAATGAGAAAAGTTTGTGAACATTGAGATACATTTCTGAAAAAAAGATTGTTTTCTCTTCACGACTTTTTGCCTTTTTTGTGTTATATCAATAAAGCACGGCAAAGATGGAGAAAAGTAAAGACCCTATAGAGGCACGGAATGAGGTAGCGGAAAAGAATCCGAAACTCGCTTCCGTATGGGATGAATTAGCTCAATCGAAGAAACTCAGAAAAGATTTACAGCTTTTATATACATTAAAAGGACGTAAACAAAAAAACTTGGACCGTTTCATACGAAACCTGGAAGACCGTTCGCAAAAGAGACGTAGGTTTTATTATACCGTGGCGGCTATGACTCTATTGTTGATAGGTTTAAGTGCAACATTCCACTTCATGCAGAGGGAAGAACTGCAATCGCCGTCAGAGCCGAAGGTGCTGATACCCGAGGTGTATTACAATATCTCATTGAAACTCTCTACGGGCGAACACTATCTACTGGCTGACTCCCGTTATTCTCTCTTCGAATCGAATGGTATTAATATTGTGACCTCTCCGGAAGGAAAAATCGAATATGATGATTGGGCGTTTTCCGACTCCTTGTCGGAGAAAGTGTTGTACAACGAACTGGTTGTTCCGCGTGGGCGGGAGTGTGAAATTACCCTTTCGGATGGAACTAAGATTTATTTGAATTCCCAGTCGAAACTGACTTATCCGGTGTCTTTTAAAGGAAAAAAGGTACGTGAGGTGTATATGGAGGGAGAGGCTTATCTGCAAGTGGAGCCCAACCCTTCGTGCCCTTTCATTGTCAAGTCGTCGCGGTTGCAGGCCAAAGTGCTGGGTACCTCCTTCAATGTCAAGGACTATCCGGATGAGCAGACGTTCGGTGTAGTGTTGGTGGAAGGCAAGCTGCAAGTCAACCATGAGTCGGGCGACCAAATCCTCTTGTCCCCCGGTGAAGAAGTCTATGGGGATGAGGACTCCGGTACTTTCGGTAAAAGGAGAGGAGCCGATATTGAAGGTAGCACGGCATGGATGCATGAGTTGCTCTATTTTAATAACCGCACTTTGGAAGATATAGCCAAAGATCTGGAACGGCGGTATGACATCACCGTCCGGTTCGATTCGCCGGAAACAGCCCGCTATTCATTTCTTGTCAAAGCTCAAAAATTCAGCCGTATAGAATACGTGTTGGAACTATTACGCCTCACCCGCAAAGTGGACTATTCTGTGGAAGGGCGTACAGTGACCATCTCCTCGCAACGGGAGTAATCGGTTTGCTACACATTAACTATATATAAACATTTTAAATTTTAAAGAGAGAATTTATGAAAGTAAACTTAAATTGGTTCGGCAGCAGGACTGTCGATGCGCTATTGAAGCCCTTAGGGTTATGGGCGTTGCTGCTTCTGCTCTTTACGAACGTCGCTCTCGGGGCGGAGTTGGATGACAAGAAGATCAGCGTAAACTTGAAGAATGCTACATTGAAAGAGGCTATTTCGGAAATCATGAAATCTTCCGCTTACGGTATCTCGTACAGTGTGGACGAAGTGGATAAGATTCATGATGTGACCTTACAGATGGAGAACGTGACCGTAGAAGAGGCTTTGTCCTCTTGCCTGTCGAAATATGGGATGAAATATACTATTAGCAATAATACGGTGGTTATCAGTGCGGTAAAGCAGAATCCTGTGAGAGGAGGTAAAGTAAGAGGCGTCGTTGTAGACGGTAAAGAAAACGTGCCGTTGATAGGTGTTAATGTGGCCGTGGTGCAAGGCGGTAAGGTGGTAACGGGTGTAACTACTAACTTGGATGGAGAGTTTGAATTGGATGTTCCTCAAGGCGCAGGTTTGCGTTTTACTTATGTAGGCTATAAAGAAATAACTATGCAGCCTGATATCCGGAAGAAAATGGAGATTGTGATGTGGGAAGACGCCAATGCCATGGAGGAAGTGGTGGTGAACGGTTATATCTCTCGTAAAACGGAAGGATTTGCCGGAGCGGTAACGATGATTAAAAAGGAAGATTTGCAAAAGGTGCATACAGGTAATATCTTTACTACACTGAGTGCTCTTGATGCGGGATTCAGAATCAATGAGAATAATAATGCCGGTTCCAGCCCCAACGCATTGCCCGATTTTACCATTCGCGGAAAAGGTTCTTTCCAAGATGGTTCCACTACTCCGCTTTTTATTCTGGACGGATTCGAAGTCTCTGTGGAAACAGTGTACGACATGGATATCAACCGCATAGAGAGCATAACTCTTTTAAAAGACGCTTCCGCTACCATTCTTTATGGTTCGAGAGCGGCCAACGGCGTGGTGGTGATTGAAACTGTCGCACCGAAAGCAGGGAAAATTCGGGTCAGCTATGATTTCAAACCGACAATCGCTTTTGTAGACCTGTCGGATTATGATTTGATGAACGCTGCAGAGAAACTGGAGTATGAGCGGCTTGCCGGAGTGTATGACCCTACCGGTGATTTAGGTCCCGACTATACAAAACAACGGAACTATTATACTCGGTATAAGAATGTGAAGGAGGGCGTAGATACTTATTGGCTGAAACAGCCGGTGCGGGATGCTTTCTCGCAGGCTCATTCCTTATATATAGATGGTGGTGCGGAAGAAATGCGCTATGGTATTGACGCCATGTATAATCAAACGAATGGTGTGATGAAAGAATCGGGACGTGACCGCTACGGGTTAGGCTTTAAGTTGGTATATCGGATTAAGGATAAGATTACCCTCCAGAATTATGCTTCTTATTCGTATACTCATGCTTACAACTCACCGTATGGAAGTTTTTCCCAGTATGCGAAACTGAATCCCTACGAGCGGATACATGATGAAAAGGGGGAGGTGCTCCCAACGTTACTGACCGGTTTGCCGAATCCGTTGTATGACGCCCAACTGCCGAACCGGGATTTTACGAACTCGGAATCATTTACGGAGCAGTTGAATATAGACTGGAATATTATGGAGGGATTGAGACTTAGAGGACAATTCAGTTTTACGAAAGGCAATTCGGAAGGTGAAACCTATGTCTCTCCATTCTCTTCGCAGTATATGTACGATTCTAATGGACGCATCTCAGTAACGCCTGTTGAAAAACGGGGCTCCCTTTCGGTGTCGAACGGAAAATCGATGAATCTTACCGGAAACATGACCTTGAATTATAATAAGATGCTTGCAGATAAACATCTGCTGTATATAAGTGTCGGAGGCGAGATGTCGCAGTCGAAAAACGAGTCGAGGGGATTCTCGGCTACAGGTTTTGCTGATGATCGTTATTCCGATCCGGCATTTGCCATCCAATATAAGGAAGATTCCAAACCACGCAGTAGTGAGAGCTTGAGTCGCTCGGCAGGGTTCTTTGCCAATGTCAATTATATCTATGATAACCGCTTCTTTGCTGATTTGTCTGGGCGTTATGATGGGTCTTCCCAGTTTGGCTCAAATAAAAAATGGGCTCCGTTTTGGTCGGCCGGAGCCGGATGGAATGTGCATAACGAACATTTCTGGTCGAAGAATTCTGTATTGAACCTGTTAAAGATCCGTTTTTCCTATGGTTTGACCGGTAATCAGGAGTTCAGTGCATACCAAGCGAAGACGATGTATAATTATAATACCGACAGGCTATATAACACGCTTATTACATCCACGTTGATGGGGTATGGAAACCCTAATTTGAAATGGCAGACCCAATACCAGACAAATGTCGGTTTCGATTTGGGCTTGTGGAAAAACCGTTTGAAGGTAGTGTTCAATTACTATCATAAACTGACCGATGGCATGCTTACGAATGTAACAGTTGCTCCTTCAATAGGGCTTTCCGGAAATGCTTTTACCAGTAATTTAGGCGAGATTGAAAATAAAGGATATGAAGTAACAGTGAATGGGGCGATTATTCAAGATACGAAAAATGATATGGAATGGAGACTATGGGTACAGGCTTCGAATAATAAAAACGTGTTGAAGAAGATTTCCAATCAAATGAAAGGAATCAATGCCGCCAATAATCTTGAGAAATTCATTCCCGGTGCTGTATATGAAGAAGGCCAGTCTATGACTGCCATTAAAGCGGTTCAGTCGTTGGGTATAGACCCGGCAACAGGACAGGAGATATTTGTGAAGAAAAACGGCACCTTAACGTATGAATGGAATGCGGATGACAAAGTTTTGTGTGGGGATGAGGAACCTACATTATATGGTAATATAGGAACGAACATCTATTGGAAAGGCTGGAATCTGAATGCTATCTTTAAATACAGTGTGGGCGGGGATGTGTATAATGAGACACTAGCTTTAAGAGTAGAGGGAGCAGACCCTTCTTACAATGCAGACCGGCGTGTGCTGAATGACCGTTGGAAGAATCCGGGTGACCATGCGCTATATAAGAATATCAGGGATTATAATACAAATTATATATCGAGCCGATTTATACAGCGTGAGAATTACATACGCTTTACGAGTGTGTCGCTCTCTTATGATTTCCCTCGGTCGAGACTTTCCGAATGGAGGCTGAGCGCATTGCGTTTGAGCTTTTATGCCAACGATTTATTTAATGTTTCTACCATTAAAGAGGAGCGCGGATTGGATTATCCTTTCGAGAGGAGCTATGTATTTGGATTGACTATCGGTTTGTAATAAAATAAGGAATATGAGTACAATAAAAAATAAATTAATTGGAATTGCTGTGGTTGTCGGGGTATGCTGCTCATCGTGCAACAGCTGGCTGGATGTGACACCGCAGGGACAGGTAGAAGCTGAAGAACTGTATGAAACAGCGAAAGGATGTAACTCTGCCTTGGGAGGTATTTATTATATTTTGACATCATCTACTCTTTACGGGCAAAATTTGTCTTTTGGAATGATGGATGCGTTGGCGCAATATTACGAGCCCGTTGTTTCAACAAATACCAATCATACCTATTATGAGTTGAGCCTTTATAATTTTGACTACGCTTCGAACGTTTCGAGGTTCAATAGTGTTTGGAGTTCCATGTATCAGGCAATAACGGAGTGTAATGCATTTATTCATTATCTGGAGCCGAACGCATCCCGTATAGAGTATGCCGATTTAATGCTGGGCGAGGCTTATGCATTGCGTGCGTTCATCCACATGGAATTATTCGAGATGTTCGGGCCTGTAGTGAGAACAAAATCTGATTTGCAAAAAAAAGCGATAGCTTACCGTAATGAATTTGACGTTACGGCTCGTTTGTTCAATACGGGCGATGAAGTACTGGATTATGCGGAGACCGATTTGCAGAAAGCATTGGAATTGCTGAAAGGTGACCCGATAAAAAGTTATGGGCGCAGGGGAGACGCTAATGAGTCGTTACTGGATTATTATGAGGTGCTGAACTATCGTGGTGGTCGCATGAACTATTTTTGCGCATTGGGTCTGCTCTCCCGATTGGAAATGTTGCGTTTGAATAAAGATGAGGCTTACAGTTATGCTTTGCGTGTGATAGAGGAGGCGAAGAATGTGATTTCTCTAATAGATAAGCGTGGAATAGAAACTACTTCGGAGATGGGCAAGGATTTGAATTACAGTACAGAGATGTTGGGTGCCTTTTATGTCAATGATATGTATACGTTGACAAATGCTATCTTCCGTATGGAAGGCGATCCTGCGGGAACCAATTATGCTACTCCTATAACGACAAATTCGTATGAACAGATAATGACGGACATCTACGGTCGGGATCCGGATGGATCCGGCACGGATAATCGTTTCCGGTATTGGTTTGAACGGCAAAATTCAGAGTCTGAAGAGGTCTATTACAATTTTAAGAAACTAAAAAAGGCTTATGATGGCGGAGCCTCTTCGCTGGGCTATTATCCGGAGATACCAATCATGCGTATGTCGGAGATTTATTACATCGCTTGTGAGTCGCAAATCGGGAAAAATAATGAATTGGCGTTAGGCTATTTGAACGATGTACGTCGTACCCGTAACTTGCCGGACATAGAAGGTCCGTTGGATGATGCGGTAATAAAGGAGTATTTAGTGCGTGATGCCCGGAAAGATTTTATTGGAGAAGGACGTATGTTTTTAATGTATAAGCGTATGTTCTATGAGATATATGTGAAAGACGGCAAAATAATAGCTCCGGCCGAATCTCATTTTGTATTTCCTATACCGGATGATGAATATGAGTATACGGACAATGTGAAACCTGAAAACTAACGTTAAAAAATGAAGTTTATGAATAGAATAGATTATTGGGGAGGATGTCTGCTTGGAACAATGCTTTTATTTGTTTCCTGCGATAAGGATATTGATAGCTTTGAGGAGCAAAACCATTTTGTTTATTTTGATATGCCTTATATGTTGGATGAATATGGAAGAAAAACCACTCAAAGGGCGGATTCCATTTCTTATTCTTTTGAGTTGGATGATATTTCAGTTACCTCTTATACATTTAAGATACCTGTCAACGCCATCAGTTTGGCTGCAGATAAGGACAGGAAGTATAAAGTGGAAGTGGTAGCTGATGAAACGACGGCCACAGATTCCGACTGGGATAAAACTAGCATAGCCAATACCGTGTTGAAAGCCGGTGAAGTTTTTGATACATTGAATGTAAAAGTGTTCCGTACGGAAAGCCTGCGGACCGAGTGGAAACATATTACATTCCGGATTGTGGAGAACGAAGAATTTGGTGTTGGATATAATAATCTGCTGAAAGCGAAGATTTCGTTCAGTGATCAGCTTGAGGTTCCGGAGTGGTGGCCTAACTGGCAACGTTATTTTGGAGATTTCTGCAGAGAAAAATATTTAAAGTGGAGGGAAATTTATTATTTGGGAGCGGATCCGAATAAGGAACAATGGGGACCGAATACTGGGAAACCTTTGTATTGGGGAAATATGCCTTATTATTATAGGTATCCTTCATGGTACCCTACAACCTTTATGTTTGTGAAAGTATTGAAACAGTATTTTATAGACAATGAAGTTTATCCGGATGGAGATACTTCGAAGCCTCGTGTAACAATACCTTATTAATAATTAATTTAAAAGACATGGTTATGAATAAATATATGTTATGCAGCCTTTTTTCTGCCGCAGTAATATTTTTGACAAATTGTTCGGAAGATAAGGGCAATTATGATTACGATGCAATCGATGATGTGACGATTACGTTGCCAGCTTCTTACTATAATGTCGTTTCGGGAGGCCGATTGAAAATAACGCCGGTTTTGACTCACCTGTTAGAGGAGAAGAAGGGGGAATTGTCTTATTTGTGGGAGGTGGATGGCACGGCTATTTCCACTGATTTGAATCTGGATGTATTGTTGCCGGCAATGAGCTATGGATCGAAAGTATGTGCTCTGACTGTTACAGATAATACTACTGGTATGAAGTTTATTAAGACCTTTAGTTTGGAGGTAGTCGGTGAGATAAGCGTTGGGTATTATTTCTTAACTGAGGATGATTCTCAAAATACGATTCTGTCTTATTTGCCGATAGCGACAGAAGAGAATCCAGATCCGGAGATTATTCAGACAAAAGCCTGTGGTGGTGCTTTATTTAGTGCATCACCGATTTCTATTACTGGGATATTCGGCGCATCGAATATAGCAGGTTCCGGAATTTGGTCTATTATTATATTGTCGAAAGGAGAAGGCAACAGGTGTGTGGTGACGGAAGGTAAAACTTTCTTGCCGACAACAATCGTGTCGGAGACAAATTTTGTGGATCAGAATATGGGGTATACATTTAATCCTGAGTCTTGCATCAATAGTATGCAGGGAGAATTGTACTTTATCAGCAACGGGCAATTTATTCTTTATAAACGCGGATTGCTTTATCGACCTGCTAAGCATGAAGCGGATTACTACTGGAGTTATCCGATGGCATCTTGCATGGGATATAGCTTCTTTTATGTGTATGATACTTTGTCTCATAGGTATTATGCAATTAAACCGCTGGTAACAAATCCGGAACTGGGTATTGTGGGCGATTCGAATGCGTATGATGATGTGGTGGAAATTGGGGATTCTCCTGATCTTTCCGGACATACTATCATTGGAGCTTTTTCTCTTTTACGCAAGGCAAATTTGTTGTGTACTGCAACAACCGAAGGACTTCATTTGCATACATTCTCTAATGTAGGTACCACCTCTTTTCAGTATGAGGGAGAAACGATGTTACCTGTTTCCGGTGCCGGAGCTGATACGAAAGCGGTGGTTGTGAAAAATTTGGATTGGTACTTTTTTGTTGGTAATAGAATATATACCTCTCCTATAGATATGCCTAAATTAGCTGATTACGCTACTATTCCGGATGAGTATGGAAGAGTAACATCTGTTTCTGTATCAGGAAAACAATCCCGTTTAGTTGTAACCACTTATAATGAAAAGAGTAACAGTGAGCTAAAAGGATCTATTTTGTTTATTAATATTGAGACGAAAGAGATAAAGGCTTATAAAAACGTCATTCATAAATGTGTGAGCTCTTTAAGTGCCAATGATGCGACAAGTGATTGGTATGATATTGGAGGAGACGGATTATAGAACCTATATCTTGAAATCCATTGGAGAATGATATGTTTGTTTTATTCTCCAATGGATTATTTATGTATTAAAACCGAGTGTAAACATTGTAATGATTGAAATCATGAAAAAAATATTGCGATTATTGCTTATTGTCTCCTTATTTTATATCCTGTGATGCTCAGTGGGTCAGATGAAGGAAGATTATCAGAACTCTGGTGATTCGATAAAACTTGATTCTACGAAATTATACTTCGGCAAGGTTTATGCCATAGATAAACTTCCTTTGGATGTGTATGAGTATGTTCCGAAAGATACGCTTGATATGTGGTTGCCTATTTTTGAGGCAATATACGAATACGATAAATATTGTACCTCGGACAATCTCTCAGAATAAGAAAAATTCTGTTAGTTATTCTCTACCACTTTATTAGTTACATTGCCTTATATTATTTTTATTTGTCAAGGAAAAACTAATAATGCGGGAGAAGTGCCGGAAAACGGTTGTCGGGCAAAATACGGCATTCATGAAAAAACAAGGGAGGGTTTGTTTGCCCAATAGTAGTCATGGTAGCCTATTGCGTATAAAAAAGTTAAAAGCCTCCTTTTAGCCTAAAAACACTAAATAGAAATGGCTGGTTTGGGGACGGGTTTCGGATGCTGGACTTACCTTTTTGTCTATCCCTGTGAGGCTACGGAATCACAAGACCGTCTTTTATGGAATATTAAATTTCAATACGAACCAATATCTGAATTTATATCTATCTTTGCTCCATCGACAGGTAATAAATGAATGACTAAATAATAGAATTATGGAATTTCTAACTAATGAAAAACTGACGCTTGTAGGTGCGGCCGGTATGATCGGTTCTAATATGGCACAAACTGCTGCCATGATGCGCTTGACTCCCAATTTATGCTTGTATGATCCCTTTGCTCCGGCATTGGAGGGTGTAGCAGAAGAAATGTTTCATTGCTCTTTCGAGGGGATGAATATTACTTTTACTTCTGATATAAAAGAAGCACTGACTGATGCAAAATATGTAATCTCTTCGGGTGGTGCAGCGCGTAAGGCAGGGATGACTCGTGAAGATCTTCTGAAAGGAAATGCAGCGATTGCAGAACAGTTGGGAAAGGATATCAAGGCTTATTGTCCTGATGTAAAACATGTAGTCGTTATTTTTAATCCGGCAGATATCACGGGATTGATTACTTTATTGTATTCTGGACTAAAACCATCTCAGGTCAGTACTTTGGCTGCTTTGGACAGTACTCGTTTACAGAGTGCCTTGGTCAAGCATTTTGGTGTAATGCAAAGTAAAGTCGAAAATTGCCGTACTTATGGTGGACATGGAGAACAGATGGCTGTATTTGCTTCGACTGCTAAAGTTGATGGAAAACCGTTATCGGATTTGATCGGTACGTCGGCTTTGACTAATGAACAATGGGCCGAAATGAAACAGAATGTGATACAGGGAGGTAAGCACATTATTGATTTACGCGGTCGGTCTTCTTTCCAAAGTCCGGCGTATGTCTCCGTCGAGATGATTCGTGCGGCAATGGGAGGAACTCCTTTCAGATGGCCGGCAGGAACTTATGTATATTCGGAGGGTTTTGACCATATTATGATGGCAATGGAAACTGAAATTACAAAGGACGGTATTTATTATAAAGAGGTGAAAGGAACTCCGGAAGAAGTTTCGGCATTGCAAGCTAGTTATAAACATCTTTGTGCATTGCGTGATGAAGTGATTGCTATGGGTGTTTTGCCTCCTATTAATGAGTGGAATAAATTGAACCCTAATATAAAATAGTTGATTCAACGATATTATTAACAGAATTTTGCAAGCCAGGCCTTAAAGGATTGAATCATATAATTGCTTTGCTCGTAAGCGAATAAGTAGTTACTGAACAATTGATAATTCTCTAGGTAGGGTGATTGATAGAAGATGAGCTAGATTTAAATTCTTGATGGTGCGAGGGTTATTGCTAGTTTTTATCTCATTTGATATAGAAATGTTTTAATGTGTATTCCCTGAAAAGTGAATTTGTGAAACATAAAAAATAATCGAAGGCAGATAAATGCGGATTTACAGAAAATATTTCGTATTTATCTGCGCTTTTTTATGCATTTCTTGGCCGAAAGTTTTGTTAATAAGGAAAGTATGTGTAATTTTGCGCCGCAATTTATCACAGAATTTTAATAACTAACATATATAATTAAAACAAAATGATTGTAGTACCTGTAAAAGAAGGCGAAAACATTGAAAAAGCGCTGAAGAAGTTTAAAAGAAAATTTGAAAAAACTGGTGTGATTAAAGAACTGAGAAATAGACAACAGTTTGATAAACCGTCTGTTATAAAGAGATTTAAGAAAGAACGTGCAATTTACGTTCAGAAACTTCAGCAAGTAGAAGAATAATAATTTCGCAAATTTCTTTGAATTTATTGATTTATTTCCATATATTCGTTGCTGAATTATAGAGTGACGATTCTTATGCTAATAGATCTTTTCTTGGATTACCTGCGAACTGAACGGAACTATTCCAACCACACGATAGTTGGATATGGAACGGACTTGAAAGAGTTCCAGATGTTCTTTACCGGAATGGATAAAGAGCTGGATTGGGAGACTGTGGATTCGGATATTGTTCGTCAGTGGGTGATGTCTCTGATGAGTACGGAGAAAAATGGTCTGCACATGCAGTCGTCTTCTGTAAATCGTAAACTGAGTAGTTTGCGTGCCTTTTATCGTTTCCTGTTGGTCCGAGGACATGTAAAAATGAACCCGGTGTCTAAGGTGAAGGGACCGAAAAGGGGAAAACCATTACCTTTCTTTTTAAGAGAATCGGAAATGGATAAGTTGTTAGATCAGGTGGAATTTACAGAAGACTTTATGGGTTGTCGTGATAAAATGATTCTTGAGATGTTTTATTCTACAGGGATGCGTTTGTCTGAGCTCATTGGACTGAATGATGTGGATGTTGATTTCTCGGCTTCATGGATAAAGGTAACAGGGAAAAGAAATAAGCAAAGGCTGATTCCTTTCGGGGATGAGTTGCGTGAAGCGTTGCTTATATATATTAAGGTAAGAAATGAAACTTTGCCGGTGCGGATGTCGAATGCTTTTTTTATCAGAAAGAATGGCGATCGATTGTATCCAGCGTTGGTTTATAATTTAGTAAGAAAGAATCTATCGAAAGTTACTGCGTTAAAGAAGCGTAGCCCTCATGTACTGAGGCATACTTTTGCAACTTCAATGTTGAATCATTCCGCTGAATTGGGCGCTGTAAAGGAATTGCTGGGACATGATAGTTTGGCAACTACTGAAATTTATACGCATACGACTTTTGAAGAGCTTAAACAAATTTATAAACAGGCTCATCCACGAGCATAAAACAAGGAGGTTTGTATGGAAGTAAGAATTCAATCAATTCATTTTGATGCAACAGAACAGTTGCAAGCTTTTATCCAAAAAAAAGTGATAAAGCTTGAGAAATATTACGAAGATATAAGAAAGGTTGAGGTGGTATTGAAAGTTGTTAAACCGGAAACTGCAAAAAATAAAGAGGCGGCTATTCGGGTGTTTGTTCCGAATGAAGAATTATATGCAGAGAAAGTTTGCGATACTTTTGAAGAAGCAGTAGATACAGGGCTGGAAGCTCTTTCCAAACAATTGTTGAAATACAAAGAAAAATTGCGTGGTAAATAAAAAAACTCGCAAATGTTTTTGTGGATCAAAATAAATAACTAAATTTGCAGCCGTTTCGCCTCCGATGTGGACGGCTGTAAATAAATTTGCCTCTTTAGCTCAGTTGGCCAGAGCACGTGATTTGTAATCTCGGGGTCGTTG
>ERZ825137.300-NODE-300-length-70912-cov-37.533864_pt1 | contig 70912 bp, 47 predicted proteins | sample MGYA00519873_ERZ825137 | MGnify/ENA primary metagenome ERZ825137 (study PRJEB31778, sample SAMEA3449190) | human gut metagenome | biome: human gut; feature: human-associated habitat; material: faeces | place: United Kingdom | collected 2010/2012 ...
AATATTTATTTTAAACGCGCGCGCGCGTGCGTCAATGGAAGCTTTTTCACGTTTTCTTAGACTTATAGTCAAATGTAATAAAAAAAGTCTCTAGACAGCACATCTAAAGACCTTTCTTTGTTTTAATTATAATTTTCATCTCTTTTTTGTTACATTTTAGTATTTTTTGTTGAAACTCGCCACTTATCTAATACTATTGGAATTTTGTGTAAAACACCTTTTTAAGCTATTATCCACAGGATTTAATATTTTCTGCTTGGTTTTCCACAAGTTTTCTCATTATCACATATTAATTACTAACTTTCCAACTTTTTTACGAATATACGTCTCCAATTTTCCCATAAACACATCTGGTTCAATCTCTTTCTTAGCCACCATATCTAAGCCTTTCTCCCAACTTGCAGTTAATTCTGGATTAAGCATATCAGGCATTGATGCAAACACAACATCATAAATTGCCTCACCTTTTTCAGTAGGTGTAATAATTTGTGTTTTAGGATTAATAGCAATATATTCTATTCTTTCAAGCTTCTTCATAATCTCAGCCCTTGTAGCACTAGTACCTATTCCAGCGCCTTTAATTTGTTCTCTTAAAGCCTCATCTTCTATAAGCTTTCCTGCATTCTCCATTGCCAAAATCATAGAACCTGAATTATATCTTGAAGGAGGTGAAGTCTCTGCTTCTTTAGTTTCCAATAGATGTACCGGAATCTTCTCACCTTTTTTCAATTTCTTCAATGTCTCCATATTGCTTTCTTTTTCATCAGCTTCACCTTTTATAACATCTAGATAACCTCTATTCACACAAACCTTTTCATTTGCAAAAAATTCTTCATTATCTATCTTAACCGTTACAGCTATTTTATTATATTCAGCAGGTGGATAAAAAATACTCAAAAATCTCTTAACAATTAATATATATACATTTTTCTTTAATTCTGATAAGCCATCATAGTTTTCAAACCCTTGTCCCGTAGGAATTATAGCATAATGATCTGTAATCTTAGAATCATTAACATACTTAGTCTTTGTCAAATTAGTTGAATACTTTTCAGCTGACATCTTTGCCAAAATTCCCTGTACTTCCTCATTCTTAAAACCTTTAGCAAGTCCATTCAAATTCTTTGTAATTACCTTGGCTATTGCAGTTGAAAGAACTCTTGCATCGGTTCTTGGATAAGTAACTAATTTTTTTTCATATAACTCTTGAATAATCTCTAAAGTTTCATCTGGTTTAATTTTAAATCTTTTTGTACACTCATTTTGCACTTCAGCCAAATTAAATAACAAAGGTGGATTCTCTTTTTGCTTTGACTTTTTAACATTTTCAATTATAGCTTCCTTTCCTTTCAAAGAATCTATAAATTTATTTGCAATTTCTTCTTTCTTAAAACCTGTTTCATTATACAAATATGGCGATTCAAACATTTTTGAACCTTCACTAACTTTCCATTCAGCTTTAAAGAAATCATTTTCACCAAATTCACCAGAAATTTTATAATACTTCGTTTTCTTAAAATTTCTAATTTCTCTTTCTCTCATTACAACCATACCTAAAACGCAAGTCATAACTCTACCAACAGAAATAGAAACTCGTTCTTCTTCTAATTGTTTTGCCAATCTCCTACCAAAAATTATAGACAATAATCTAGAAAAATTAATACCAATTAAATAATCTTCCTTCGCTCTTAAATAAGCAGAATCAGCTAAACTATCATAATATGAAAGTTCTTTAGCTTCTCGTATTCCCTTTAAAATTTCTTCCTCTGTTTGTGAGTCAATCCACACTCTTTTCATATCAGCATTAGGATTTGGATGAGCCATCATAAACACTAAACGTTGAATATACTCTCCTTCACGCCCAGAGTCACCCGCATTATATATTTCAGATATATCTTCTCTCTGCATTAACTGTTTTATTATATTGAATTGATTTTCCACCTGAGGAATAATCTCATATTTCCATTCTTTTGGAATAAATGGAAGTGTATCTAAACGCCATTTTTTTAAATTCTCATCATATTTCTCTGGATAAGACATTGTTACCAAATGACCAACACACCATGTAATAATCCACTCATCAGATTCCAAATAACCATTCTTCCTAGACGTATTCAATTTAAGTGCTTTAGCAAACTCCATTGCCACACTTGGTTTCTCTGTTACTAACAATTTTTTTGCCATTTTAATATAACATCCTTACTCTTTTTTCATAAACATAATTATACACCAAAACTACAATATAAGGCAAAAAATAATTAAAATTTATATGCCCTATTATTAATTTCTCTTAACTTTTTTAGGCAGAACAAATCTGAAAATTTTCAATTTTCAGTCTTAACTCTACTTTTTATCGTACTAAATAAAATTGAAATTTTCAGTAAATTTGTTCGTGTGCGAAAATTTATGAAATAAATTTTCTGTGCAATGTAGTTTTTATATAATAGGAAAGTTACATAACTTTCCTATTATATAAAAAAACAACCCCTTATATGGAGTTGCTAAAAAATCATTTTTTATTTGCTTTCAATTTTCTTATAATTCACAAAAGATACTATTCCAAGAACAACTAGTGCTAACATTAATGGTAAAACATAATTTTCAGCACCTGTGTATGGCATTGCTTCGTTCTTAGTTGTTGTTGAATTTGAAGTTTTGTTTTCTGATGGTGTATTATTAACCACTCTGTTTGTTGTATTCTCTACTGGTGAAGTACTTGGTGACTCACTTGGTGATGTAGATGGGTTAATAGATGTTCCAATACTAATATTTGTTGTAATATCAGAAATCTTTACTTCTTCACTTATTGATGAATTACCTGCGGCAATTGATACAAGTTGTATTGCTGCTGTTGTAGCTGATGTACTATCATTTACTTTAAATGTAAATGTAGCAATTTCTGTATCCTCTGTTACAGGCTCACCGCTATCTATTGCTAATTTATTATTATCTTCATTATAAGTAACAGACCAGTCATTCATTCCTTTAACATCTGATTTCTTTAATGATAAAACATCTGAATCATATTTTAAAGTGGCTGTTAAAGCATTTATTCCTCCATCAACACTGATACCAGAAAGCTTTAATGTTACTTTTACTTCTGAACCTTTTGAAGTCTTTGAATTATTTGGTGTTAGGCTAGCAGAATAAGAACCCGCAGCAAATGATTTTCCAACCATTAAAAACATTACTACCAAAACAGTCAACAATGTAATTACAATTTTCTTTCTTTCCATTCAAATTTCTCCTTTACAAACATTATTATAACGTGTTTCCCGTTTTACGTCAACCCCTTATTATCTTTATTCTACACATATTTTCCTCATTTTTGCTAAATCGATAACATCTACCTTTCCATTTCCATTTATATCTGCTGCATCTAATTGTGCTCCTGTTAAAGTTGAACCTTTCAATCCAACTATGTGAGCTCTTATTTTAGCAATATCAAGTACTCTCGTGTATTCATTGGCTCCTGAACCTGAAATATCAGATACTACTGAAATAGTATATACTTCATTGCCTATTTTTACCTTATATCCTGTTCTTACCAAAGTGGTTGTAACAGCTTTATCATTTTTATCTACAATTTGATATTCACCATCTACAGCTATACTATTTTTGAATTCATTCATAGTTGTATTTGCTGGCACTCTTGTTATCAAATTATTATTTATTTTATATTTTGTACTTGTTATTTTACTTGTAGGTTTCGGTGTTGGTGTTGGACTCTCTGAAGGAGTTGGGCTTTCTGAAGGTGTTGGTGTAACTGATTCAGATGGAGTTGGTGTCGGAGTAGGATTATTGTTTTCTTCTTCTGTATATGCCCTTATACCAAAATTTGCGATATTTTTCTCATTATCTTTAAGAGTCGTAAACTTATACATTGATGATGATGTATAATCAAAACTTAAATCAGACGTATCAGTATAAATTATATAACTTTCGCCTTCTTTAGAAATTGCATATTTATATAGAGTATCATTTTTTAGCTCAATCGGAATTTCTGCCGCATATGAACCTTTTCCTTTATAAGTAACACAAATTGCAAATTTTGATTTTGTTAATTTTATATTACTCAAGTCTAAATATGTCTCTCCAATTCCAATATCCATATTTTGCTTTAATACTTTAAAATTAGTAGGAGTTCCATCTGTATTAAAAGTTTCTGTATAATATACATCAGCTAATTGATCAGCATAAGAAGGAATTCCTATTCCCTTTAACTTTTCATTCATAACTGTAGTTCTATCAAAAATATTTACTACAGAAACATTTTTTAAAGCTTCTCCCGAACCATCATTCTTACTTATTGGTGTATTTGATGCAGTTCCCAATTCATCATGTAAATATACATAATCAGAATCTGCAATTTCTGCAGTTTTTATTCCTGCAACAAACTGTTCAACGTAAAAATCATCATATGAAATATATACATAACCATCATAATACATATCATCACCATATGAATTTAGGGCAATGTATGCTCCTTTATTTTTCCAACCTGTTATTTTTCCATAAATATAATCATCATTTTCTGGGAAATAATTATCATCCCATCCAACAATACATACTGCATGATTAGCAGGTACTATTTGATTACTCTCTTCTATTGGTTGCATGTATATATCTTTATCAGGAGCTACTTGATAGATCGTAGCCATAACAGCACCATTTTCTTTAATTTGTTGCTTTATAGTATTTCTTATCAAACTTACATTATCTATTTTATCCTTGTATTCTTTTGTAGCATACTTTAAACCATTATAATATTCTATTGAACCATCAGCTAAGTACTTTTTATAAACTGCAGGAAAGTATGAATATTCCTTAATATCTAATTGAATATCATTTTCTGTTTCCAGTTGATCAGAATTTATATAAGACACATTCCCTGTTGAAGGCATATCAGATTCTAACACAGGACCTTGTTTATTCATTGCATAAGCAAAATCAAGATAAAAATTTCCACCATTTGATGTTTTAGCATCTCTATTAAAAGCATTTTTTGTAATAGTCTGATCGGCAAAAACATTACTACATGAATAATTAATATGACGTCCTGAATACTCTTCACCGCTGTTTGCCAAACCATTAGCATAATTATATGCCTCACATGCAGATGCAAATGAATTTGCCCAACATTCTGTAGAATCAATTCCATTAACTAATTGATTTTTAACTTTTAAATCACCTTTAAATGTTGGAATATATGAAGATGGCAAAGAAACTCCAACATTATTTTCTGCAAATCTTGAAAAAACATTACTTAAAAACTTAGTTCCAGAAGAACTCAAACTTTTAGGTCGATATTCAATACTCATCTGTTTTCCATCATCACTTAACATTTGTTGTACATTTTTCAATTCATAATAATCAGTTGCTTTTACACTCGAATTAATTGAAAGCAAAGCAACACCCGCCAGAATTGCAGGAATTATTTTTTTCTTCTTCATATATATTTCTCCTTATACTACCTGCATTTTAAATGTTTTTAAAATTTTTTCAAGCCCCCTATTAAGTAATATATAATATTAGTAAATCTACCAAACCTACGGAAATATCTACTCATCCCGCATTTTTGCCATATATAATTTTAATATATCTTTTCTTTTACAAAACCCACTTAAAATCAACAAAACCCATAGGGACTATTGATAATCCTCCATTCATTTTTATTTTGCCCTTTTTTATTAAATCTTTTAATCACGAAAAAAATCATTAAAACTTCCCACGAGTTTTTTATTTCAATAATGTGCATTTTTACATTTTTTTGCATCAAAATAGAAATTTTTTATTAAAACTTTTCCAACATTCATAACAAACTTTGTAACCACACTGTAATATTTTTTTTATTAAAAAGATATACCATTTACAAATAAAACCTAGTATAATAAAAATGTATAAAAATCTAAGGAGAACAAAATGGGAATCAACTTACTTTTAAGAAAAGAAGGAATAGAAAACATAAGAAAACTTGATACAATGCATATAAATAAAATCGCATCATTTATTGCTGAAAAGCTATGTACTTCATTTCCAGACTTACACTTATCTCAAAGTGAGCTTTTCATACAAATTTCAAGACTAGATATGTATGTTGCATCAATGCAAGACAATGCAAGTGCAAAATATGTATATGGAAATAACTCTATATATTTCAATGAAAATTTAGATTTAAATAAAATGGATATTACAGCAATTCATGAATGTATACACTACCTTCAAGAATTTAAAGATTCAAAAGGTAATTTAGTAAAATTAGGTCTATACGACCTTAACGCAGAAACAGGTATGGCCCTAAATGAAGCTGCTGTACAACTTATAGCTGGCAGGACATCTTCATCTACTAATTTTGATACAGTTACATACTATGGCATGACATTCATTTCTGAAAGTCCAGAATTTTATCCAATAGAATGTGCTTTAGTATCTCAAATGACATATTTCACAGGAGAAGAAGCTTTATATTTTAGTACATTATATAGTTCACCAATGTTTGAAAGAGCATTCACAAGTGCCTCTACTCCCGATGCTTTCTTTGAAATAGAAATTGAATTAGATAAGCTATTACACATAGAAAATGAACTAGCAACTCTATCTCAAAAATTAAAGTATTCAGAATCTAGCTTAGAAAAATCAAGGCTACTTCAACATCAAATAGAGTCAAAGAAAAAATCAATCAGAAATATAACAATCAAAATTCAAAATAAAATAATTGAAAACTGTTTTAAAAAGAAATTTATAAAAATAGATACATTTGATGACATAAGAGAATTTGAAAATGATTTAATTGAATTCAAAAAATATCTAATTATACCAGAAAATTACACATTTTATGATACTTTCTGTGAACAAATAAAAAAAGATATAAACTTTAAGAAAAATCAAATCATCAAATATGGAACTGTAATAGATATTCCAAAAAATTATGGTGCATACTTACCAATGGAAACATCAGTTAAAAAAATGTCCAAAATTCAAGAAATTATAACAACAATAAAAGACTTTATATTTGGAGAATAACAATATACTTTTTAAGTCTACGTCTTTGTTCGTTTGAGAAATTTGCAAAATAAATTTCTCTGCATTATTGTTTTTGTATAATAAAAATTTCAGAGAACTTTCTTTATAAAAAGCAAGATATGATAAATAACTAATTATCACATCTTGCTTTTAAATTTTTTATCTTACTCTTCTCTACTCATAATTTTATCCATCACATAATCCTTAGACATATTCCTAATATACCTATACTCATTATTTTTAAGCTTTGGATCAAAATTACAAACAGACTTATATTCACAATACTCACAAGGAGTCTTCTTAGACATATAATAAGGCTTAATATCAACATTTCCTCCAAAAATTTCATTAGAAATTTCTGAAATAATATGCTTTGTATACTTCTGAAGCCTATCAAACTTCTCTCTATCCAAAACATTTGACTTAGACTTGCTAATATTTCCTTCCTTATCCAAATAAACAGGAACAGAATCAGAATAATTAGATGGACTAATACGTGAATCCATCATCTTAACAATATCCAAATCAGCCACAACCAAGCCTTTCATTCTAAACTTCTTGTTAAGCTGCTTTTTAATCTCATCATCACTCAAATTCTTATCTGCTTTAACAATCGTATCAAGTAAATTAAAATACAACACTCCAGCAGATTCAAAATTCTTCTGCTCAGCCATTTCATCTAAATATGTAAGAAGCTGAATTTGAATCCCTGAAACAACCTGATTCAAATCTACATCCTTTACAGAAGATTTATAATCAATAATTCTAACATAAGTATTATCAGCAGTTCTAGCCACGTCAACCCTATCAATCTTTCCAGTAACAATAACCTGATTGCCATTCTCAAGCTCAATTTTCATAGGCTTAAACTCAGCCTTCTCATTAAATTCAATCTCATGACCATAAAGCTCAAACTTGCTATTTTTTAACTGTTCAATAATATAATCAATAGACTCATAAACAACCTTCTTAAGCCTTCTAGTCAAAACCACAAATTTAGGTGAACTTGAAAAAATATAATTCTTATGCATTCCAAGCTTTTGATTAATAATCTCCTCTATAATCTTATAAAGCTCCTCTTTTGAAATCGTTTTCACATCGAAATCCTTATCCTCAATCTTAGAAAACACCTCATCAATAACTTCATGCATAAAATTACCTGTATCAAGAGCTTTAATCTTAAACTCATCCTCTTCCTTAAGCTTCAAACCATACTTCAAATGGAATGAAAATGGACATCTTCTATACTGTTCAAGTCTAGACACACTAGTTCTCAAACTACTTCCATACATTCTCTTAATATTTTCATAAGAAATTTTTTCAGGAACATTCGTAAAATTTGCACCTTCAAAAACTCTCTTAACTCTCTGAGTCTCATTTTTCTTATACCAAGCAATCACATCTTTCCATTCTTGCTCAATCTCATTTTCATCAATAAGCTCTTTGTACTTATCTATAACACAATCAAACGTAGCTTCCTTAGTAGTAATCTCATAGTTTTTAGAAACCACATCACTTTCCTCAGAAAGTTCAGGAAAAATCTTCTTAATTTGTGCTATCAAAATAGAATTTCTAAGAGCCTTACCTTCCTCATCAGCAACAGAATAAGACAAAAACAACCTCTCCTCAGGAGTTGCTAAAACTTTATAAATATTAAACTGATTCTCATACAAAAGCTCAATCGAATTCTTAGCAAGCTCAACATCATTCTCCTTAAGTAACTCTCTATCATTGTCATTAATAAAACCTTCATCCTTCACAATACTAGGAATCACACCATCATTCAATCCAACTAAAAAAAGTGCCTTAATCTCTCTTGACTTAGAACGATCAATATCTCCAAACAAAACCTGATCAAAAGACGTTGGAATCTTACCAAATTCAGACTTTGAAATACCAATCTGTAAAATCTTATTAAACCTATCAAATGACATCTTCTCATCATCAAAAATCAAAATCATCTCATCAAGCACATCAAAAAATAGTTTAATACCATTCCTATATTCCTCAGCCAGCTCAACATCTCCTGCTTTTTCAAATTCATCAGCTCTGTCCAAGATCTTCTGTTGAACTCCATTCTTCTGGATAAACTCATATAAATTCAAACTAATTTCCTTCGCAGTCTTTTCTCCAGTCAAGCTCTTTTTAAAATCCATAATTGGAACAACAATCGCTCTTCTTGCATTATTTATCCTATCTTGTACATCATTCTTTTCTTCAAATTCAAAATCTTCCTTATACCATTTAGAACCTCTAATTCCCCACTTATTAACATAGTTCTCAAGTAAAAATATATCATCCTCTGTAATATCAAACATCCCAGACTTAATATAAGAAAACATCGCCTCATAAGAAAAATTTGTAGTAAACACGTTAAGCAAAGAAACCATGTACTTCATCAAAACATTATTATTAATATCTTTTTTCTCATCAATAAAAACAGGAATCTCATATTTCTCAAAAACAGACTTAACATCACTTGCATATGTATCAATATTCGCACAAACAACAGCAATATCTTTAAATCTATAATTTTCCTGCTTTACAAGTTTCAAGATTTTCTGAGCAACATTCTCAATCTCAGTCAACGGATTTTGAGCAATAAACAAAGAAACATCCTTCGTTTTCTCTTTGCAAACAAGCGGTTTCACAGAATAAATACTCTTCTCCAAAACCTCCAATTCCTTACTCTTAAACTTCTTTGAATCACCCAAATCAACCTTATTAATAAAACAACCATTACGCTTAGCAATCTCAATCAATTTTTCCGCACAAATTTGATTAAAATAATAAATACTTTCATCAACGTTATCCACTTTTTCTAAAGAATCTGTGCAAATCGTAACATTAATCTCTTTTGCCAAAGTACACAACTTCTCAATAATCTGATACTCATTTGGCGTAAATCCTGCAAACTCATCGATATAAATAATTGCATCATTAAAAAAATCCACCAACTCAATATTTTGAGCTAGCAAATCCAAACTATCCGCTTCATCAATATAATTTTCTTGAATCCTGTCCTGATACTTTTTCAAAATATTTCTCGCATCAGCAAGCTTAAGCTGTAAATACTTATTATCAACCTTCTCCATTACCACATCAATCATTTCAGCATTAACATTATGCTTCTTAAATTCAGTAATCATTCTCAAAGAAAGTTCCAAATTTTTATCTGAATTACGCAAAAAATTCATATCCTTCTTCAAAGAATCAATTGCATCATAAACAATCATAGACTTACCAATCTTAGACAAATGAGTAGTCACATTTCCAAGTACTTCATTAATAACCCTATTCGCCATTCTGCTCAAAGTAAGAACTTCAGCATTAATACTGCTGTTCCCATCAATCGTCTCAAGCAAATGATTCTCCGCAGAAAAAGAAAACTGTTCAGGCACAATAATATAAATCTTATTTTTACCCTTTATCTTCTCTTTAATTTCATTAAAAATATAAGTAGTCTTACCACAACCGCTTCTACCATAAATAATTTTAAATTCCATTATACTCCTTATCCATTATCCTAATAACTTCTTTTAAATCTTTCCAAAAACTAATTTTTTTAGACTCATCTCTAAGCAAAGCAGCTGGATGAAAAGTAGGCATATATTTAATCCCTTTTTTATCAACCCACTTACCTCTTGAAGCCGTAATTGAATATTCCTTACCTAAAATTGCTTTCAAAGCAACACTTCCAAGTAACACAATCACATCAGGTTTTACAAGCATTACTTGATTTCTCAAATAATCTAAACATGCATTCATCTCATCCTGCTCTGGATTTCTATTCATGGGGGGTCTGCATTTAACAACATTAGCAATATATACCTTTTCTCTATCTATTCCTAAACCTTGAAAAGCCATATCCATAAGTTTACCAGCCTTACCCACAAAAGGAATTCCTTGAATATCCTCGTCCGCTCCTGGGCCTTCTCCAATAAACATCAACTTTGCATTTTTATTTCCAACACCTAATACAATATTAGTTCTATTCTTGCATAATTTACACTTACTACAATTTTGTATACCATTTTCTAGTTCTTCAAAAGACTCATACATACTTAAACATCCCCTACTTATTCATCTTCTGGTAAAGCAATAATAGCCGTAGATAAAGAATACTCTTTTCCCTCACCTCTATATGAATGAATAACATCACTATTACACAAACTACAAATTCCAGAATCATAAATATTTCTTGCTTCAATTCCCTTAGCTTTTAACAAACAATTATTAATTCCAACAGTATCAATAAAATATTTTCCCTCATTATAACCATTCAAGATAAATTCATTTATATTTTCTAAAAAAGAAAATCTATCATAAAACATATCCCTAACATCAGTACTAACTTCAAAACAACATTTACGAATACTTGGACAAATACAAACAATAATATCCTCAGGATTTGATCCATAATCTTTAATCAATTTATCAACAGTTTTCTCTATAATTCTCTGATATGAACCCTTCCAACCTGAATGAACATTAGCAATAACTTTCTTTTTCTTGTCATACAACAAATACAAAATACAGTCAGCATTTGTAGTTGCTAATACAATATCTTTTTTATCAGTAATCAAACCATCAACATCACTAAGTAAAAAAGACTCATAAACCTTATCAATCTCTTTAACAACATCAGTATGACTTTGTAAAGGTCTAACCAAATTTTTAGAATCTAAACCAATGCTCTCACAAAGCACTTTATATGATTCATTCTCACCAGTTTTATCCAAAGTTTTTCCAAAATATTTAAGCTTAAGCTTATCGCTTTTCATAGCATATGCATGCTTTACCCCTAAATTTAATAAAACTTTAAACTGTAAATAATTCATTCCATCTTTAGTTGTTTGAACAACAATATCATTTGTTAAATCTCTCATTAAACTCACCTTTCATTCTAGCATTTATCTTATCATTATTTACAAAAGATTACAAGAAAAAAGCAGGGACATCTCCCCGCTTTTTTCCAGTTAATTATTTGCTAAACCATGCACCCACTTCTCATACCGAAGGTTATTCTCGATATTTTGAAGTTTCTGATGTTGCTCCTGAATATAATTCCAATCCTCCTCTGCAAAATCATACTCCATTTTTTCAATAACGTCATACTGATCAAACATTACTGCCAATGCATACTCCATTTGCATGAAAAACTCTTTAATTTCATCTGAATTATATTCCGCAACAAAATACCTTTGACCAAGTTCAAAAGTTCCGTTTTGCGATTCTAAGTTCTTATAATCATTATAAATTCCTATAAGCTCTTCTGACCGTGCACAAAAATCAATTCCTAACTCAAGCCTCCATTTCGTGTAACGATTAAAAACAATCCACCATACAAGCAATAATAATAAAAAGATGAACCCAACTTTCATATGCCTGCACCTCCAAAGTTTTTTAAGATTATACTACGATATCCCATAAACTGCAAGTTTTAGCAAATTTCTGTGCAAAGTATTTATATTATAGAAAGTTCAAAGAACTTTCCTATAATATAAAAAAATATGCGAGGATTTTATTCCCCGCATATCTATTGAATTATTTACTTTCTATCACCACTTAATAAATCTGTGTCATCATACTTAGTTTTTCTAAATACTACTACAACTGTTGCTATCATTATTCCTACTGCTGCAATTATTAAGCTTAATAATATAATTCTTATTGCCATATTAGCTTTTTGTCTTTCCAAACTCAAACCTGTTGGTTCTGAGAATGTTACTGTATCTTTAGCAGCATATGCATCTCTTTCTGTTGTTACACTTGTTTTACCCAACTCATTCTCACTCTTACTATCATCAATAGCTACTGATTTAGATAGGAAATAATAAGTTTTCTTATCTCCATTTTCGTCTTCCACTACTTCTTTAGCTTCTGATGGAAGGTTATTCTTAACCTCATCAGTTAATTGATCTTCATGAATTCTGTCATATCCAGCTTTATATGCAGCTTCTTGTTTAGCTATCATATTAGCATTACCTGGTATTGCAGTTGTATCTCTTCTACCTACTGGGTTACTGTACATTACAATTTCCATTAAGTTATCATAGTTCATATTCTTAATTGCTTCTTCACTAGCTTGTGCTGTTGTAACTATTGAGATACTTGTCTTCTCTTTAGGAGCTAATTCCTTAGTAAATTCTGTATTGTATTTACTTACTGTACCTGATACAACACTATCATTTATTGTTGTATACATAACTACTGTTTTATCTTCTAATTGAGGTGCAATTTCACCACTTGGTAATAATTCAGTAGCAGGTTCTTCATTATCAATTAATTTAGATTTTTGATATGTAATAGTTTCAGGTTCAGCTGTCATATTTTCATTTTCTGTTAATACAATATTATTCTTTCCTGTACCAACATACTTTCTACCTTTATTATCTACCAAGTTATCATCTTTTACATTATTAATATCTGCTTTATCTGTATTTTCAATATATGACATTGAAGATAATTTCTCTTCTCTATCTTTAGCTGATGATTCAACCCAAGTTTGATTAGCTATACTTTCTGTATCTTCCTTACTTATACTTATATCGTTATCAATGTAGTCAACTATCTGGTCAATAGTTGTTTTTACCTTAACATCCTTATTTTGTCCGTTATATGCAAATTTATATTTTTCAGTTAGGTCTTTATCTTCTGTAGCTTCTGTACCATTTGTATAGTAATGTAAACCTACATATTGACCATATATGATTCCTTTTCCTGTATTGAATGGAGAATAATTATTTTCTTCATTTAATACCCCTATTTCACCAGATTGATATTGTTTAGCTGTTTCATATGCTTTTGTTGCATTCTTAATGTTTGCAACGTACTCTGTTGTATAATCATTTTCTGATTTATTTGTTACTGTAATCTTGTAAGTTAATTTAACTTGTAAACCTTTTAGATAACTTGCTTCAACAGCTACATATTTGAAACCTTGTGTTCCTTCAGCTAATGTTTCCTTATTTATTTCAGTAATTTTGTCTACACGAACAGTTTTGTTTTCATCTGTAGTACCACCAGCTTTTATAATGTTTCCTTCATCATCACAAGATACTGAAAGAACCACTTCTTTACCATCATTCTTTAATAATTCTATCTTAGAAATTTCTTTTTGTGTATAAATTCTTGTTTCAGCTCTTCTTACTAGACCAAAATCCATATTGCCAATTACATATTCATGTTTTACTTCATTTTCAGAAGCATTTGCACCTTCTGTATTATCAGAATTTTCTTCATATTTAATTTCACTTTGTTTTTCAATATCCACAACAAACTTAGCCGTATTTGCTACCATTGATGTATTTGCTATCAATTCTGCATTATTCTCTGCCAACTTAGCTTTATATTCATTTGTTAAGTTAGTATCAGCCTCATCTGTATATGCAGCTAACACTTCAGCATTTTTATTTGTAATTGTTCTTGAATAAGCATAAACCATCAATCTTCTTGGCTCATAATCTCTTGCATCTGATACTCTTGCATTATTCATTTCATTAGCTTGTTCATTATTTGATAAATCATGCCATTGGTTATTCAATGTTGATACTTTTCCAGCTTCAACATCTAAACCATCTGTTGTACCATTATAAATTTTCTTTACACCATCTAGTTGAGTTTGAGTTTGAGCTTTAGCATTTGTCATACCTGTTTGATATGCTGTATTTCTATAATCTTGACCATTATATTTCAATGTCTCTGATTTATTTCCATATTCAAATCTTACAACATAGTTACCAGCTACGAAGTTCTTGAATTCATACTTACCATCATTTCCAGATACAGTCTTTGAACTATATCCTTCAAATGTATTATCTGGCCATACATATTCAAATTCATAATCAAGTTTTTCTAATGCATTAAACTGAGCTTTCTGCTCATCTGTTAGCGTTGTCTGATTATTATTTATGTATTCCTGTATTCTAGCTAAATCATCTCCAGTAACATTAATCTTTTCAACCATAGTTACATCAATATCTTTGATTCCTTTTTCAGTATTCTCATCATATTTTCCATCAGCCTCTTCATTGTTCTTTCTTAAATCTTCCCAAACAACACCATTTAATGATCTTTCTTCATCAAAAGTTTTCAATCCAACATGTACCACTGGTGCTGCTTCTGTATCATCTTCAAAGTATTTAGAATTTACCTTTGACTTATCATCTGCATTCGTTAAACTCATATTAACGTTATCTGGTGCAGAATCTCTATCAACTCTACCAGAAATTTGTCCAGCTTTATAACTTGTTGTCTTATGTCTATTTACACCTTCTTGTGTATATGCTGATGTATATCTTGAAACTTCAAAAATATTTTTCTTATCATCTAATAATGCTTTTCTTTCAACATCTTTTCCAGCTTCTGCATTATTAGGATCTGCTGCTTTAGCATCTTGGATTTGTTTATATCCACTTTGGTCAACCTCATAAGTAATGTAAATTTCATATACTTCACCAGGTTCTAACATTAAGTCACCATTTACAGATTTTTTATCTGAAGATAATGCACTTAATCCTGTACATCTAGCTGCTTTATAACCATCTTTTCCAGATTTAATCTTCTCGAACTTCAAGTCATTTTCATCATTTTGACCAAGAACAGCTAATTTAGTATTATCACTTTCAAGTTTATCAATATATTCATTACTCAAGTCATCTGTTTTATTCCATTTATACAATTTGCTTACATCTTTATTAGCTACTAATTTTCTTGCATATGGTTTTTCAGCTAAAACTTGTTCTGCTCTAGCCTGTTCAGACTGATTTGAAGTAGAAATATATCCTGTAATATTCTTATTATCTGTTTCTAATCCAACCATTGTTAATGAATCATCATAATAATCTTTAAATTCATTTATAGAAACATCTGTATATTCAGAACCATTATAAATTTGAATTTTATAAGTTACAAATAAACGTAATTCTGTTTCATCCTTAATTGCTTTTAAAACTGTTTTTGTTATTGGATCAGTAATTGTATTATATACACTTGATCTATATTTATAGTCTGCATTATATAAACCAATATTATATGTTTTTTCTCTATAACCAGCCAATACAGTTTTATTTATACTGTCCTCTGTTAATGCACCTAATGAATTATATGTATAATCAGTTTCTTGTTCATCAACAACAACCTTTGCTTTATATAAATCTTTTAATACACTAATATCAGTATGATATCTTTCAAGTAAACCTAAATTTATTTGATTGAAATATTCATCAACTGGTTTATAAGCATTCTTTTGGAATGTTAAATTATCATAATATTTTTTCTCAACATGATATTTTGTTTCGTATGGGAATACCAAACCACCTTCTGAAGTTCTTGCTGCAAATTTGTATTGGTCATATACAAAACCTTTATCATCATGGGTTACTAATGTTGAAACCTTCTTAGTATCCGCATCACTATCACCTTTATCAGTTGAAGTATAATGTAAATCAGCAGTTTTATTTGCTTCTTCACCTTTCTCAACATAATTATATTGAGATTGTCCAACACCACCAGTTGCTTTACCATTTGTTGTTCCATCTTCATTTATTGGTGAATTTCCTGGATTTCCACTTGTACTATCTGAACCATAAAATTCAGTAAAGTAACTATCAAAATCTTTTCTTTCATCAGCATTTTCAACTATGTATGAATCTAATGAGTAATCAGTTTTTGCTGATGTACCTTTAATCTTAGAATAATCTGAATCCTCACCTTTTGTTTCTTCAGCAGTTTTCTTAAATTCTGCTAGCTTATCACTAACTGAATCTTTTCCTGAAGATTTTAAGTATTCAGTTGCCTCATAAGTTTGTCCATCATATACGAACTCAACATCATAAGACATTACATATTTTGAAGTATCTAAACCTTCTTCAGCAGGAACTTGAATTTCTGGAATAGAATATTTTCCATCTTTAATATAAATTCTATTATCAATGAAATCTATTGTTTTTCCTTCTTCGTCCCAAGCTATTGCTTTAGTTCTTTCAACTTCTGTTAGTTTATCACCATCTTTTTGGTATTTAACTTTCCATACAACTATCTCAACACTGTTATCGTCTGCATATTTTTCACCACTGTCTTTTACTCCTAGTGTTCCAATGCTTTGATCTTTTTGTTCATCCTTTTCTATCCAAACCATACCAGATAAATGAGTTCTTAAGTTGATGTCTGTACTTAAAAATTCCAACTCAACAGGAGTTCCTGAAACAGTAGAATTTAATCCGTTTTCTGCATCTACATCAATTACTTCATGACTTCCCACTGCATTAATTTGATCCTGTGCAGTTTTAATAGTAGCACTAGTTGCTCTTAAGAAGTAACAATAATTATACTCTGTGTTTACGCTGCCTCCAATATTTGTTCCGTTTCCACTTCCATTTTCGTTCCCGTTTCCATTTCCGTTTCCATTTCCATTTCCGTTTCCATTTCCGTTTCCATTTCCATTTCCGTTTCCATTTCCGTTTCCATTTCCATTTCCGTTTCCATTTCCGTTTCCGTTTCCGTTATCACTTCCATTTCCGTTATCACTTCCATTTCCATTTCCATTTCCGTTTCCATTTCCATTTCCATTTCCGTTTCCATTTCCATTTCCATTTCCGTTTCCATTTCCATTTCCATTTCCATTTCCGTTTCCATTTCCGTTTCCGTTTCCGTTATCACTTCCATTTCCGTTATCACTTCCATTTCCATTTCCATTTCCGTTTCCGTTTCCATTTCCATTTCCATTTCCGTTTCCATTTCCGTTTCCGTTTCCGTTTCCATTTCCATTTCCATTTCCATTTCCATTTCCATTTCCGTTTCCATTTCCATTTCCATTTCCGTTTCCATTTCCGTTTCCATTTCCGTTTCCATTTCCGTTTCCATTTCCGTTATCACTTCCGTTTCCGTTATCACTTCCATTTCCGTTATCACTTCCATTTCCGTTATCACTTCCATTTCCGTTATCGCTTCCGTCTCCGTTTCCATTTCCATTATCATCATTTCTGCCGTCAGTAACGCCTTCTCCGTTTGCTATTTTTGGTGACCATGACACAGTTACTGTTATTTCACAATTATCATCTTTAAATTTAAATTTCATAGGTTCATAGTCTGAATCTTTATAAGTATACGTATCTAAATCACTAGTTTCACTAAAATTAATCTGTCCATCATTTGTATTAGACTGTACCGGATATGAATCAGAAGTTCCCCATAAGATTGACTCTATAAGATCTCCCATTCCATTATAAAATTTAACTGAACCTCTTTGTGTTGAATTAGTTGATCTAGTTTCTGAAGTATCAAAACATAATTCTGGAATTTCTACTTCAAACAATTTTACCTCAACTGATGGACCATTACCATCACCTGTTGCACATCCAATTTTGCATTTCCCAGGTTTCTTTATTGTAAATACACCATTTTTCTCATCTTTAACTTCTAAGCAATCTCCATCTTCTGTCCACCATGAATATATTGCATCTTGTTTCGTTTCACTATGTATCATATCAGCATCAAAATCTATTGTTTGATCTGTACGGTCTATAAATCCTCTAACGAAAATCTTGTTGCCATTAATTTCAACTTTAGAAGATGATGATTTAACTTTAGCAGAATCTCCTAATAATTTATTTTCATAGAATATATCTGCATTTACTGTACACGTTTCTGTACTACTTCTTCCATGTTCTCCACCAGTGATATGAGCCTCTATATTTATTGGATATGATTCATCTACCCTAGCTTTTGTATAATCTCTTTTAAATGTAACCGTGAAAGAATTTCCATCAATTGTACATGTACCCTTTTCAGAACTTACAGTTCTCAAACTAATAGAATCACCATCAACTGTACTATACCAATTCCTTCTAATATGACCTTTTACAATAATGTTATCCCCACTAGCTTCACAGCTATCACGTATAACATCCATTCTCCATGTGCCTCCGAAGCCGTCTGATTCTTCAGGTTCTGCTATATCAGATCCTCTAGTTTCTGTAAAATTAAATGATCCTCCACTGGCTCCTTCAACCATATTACTATCATCTCTTGATGATGTAGCAGCAACTGTTTGAACATCACCAGCACTTGCTGAACCAGATCCTGTTGATGTAGTTTTTGACAACACATTTACACCCTGTGTCCAATGAATCTCTAAGAAATTACCTTTATAATATTCATATTTTCCACCAGCTGTTAAATATTGAAAATCAAATTTAAAGTTTTTAATTTTGGCTAAATTATCTAAATAATCAATTTCAATATAAAATTCTTCACCAGATGAAGGATATGGATAATCCTCATCAGTATCTAATGCATTTCTAGCTGTATCATGGCCATAATTTGTACTTTCATCATTTGTATTTGAGTATACAAATCTATAATTCTTTCCTAATTGAAGTACACTATTCCCATCTTCATCAACTAATTCATTACCTTGAGCATCTGTTCCAACCAGTATTGAATTAGAAATTCCTGAAAAACTTACCTTAGGTCTGTCACCTTGTTTTGTAACAGCTCTTAAATAGTTAACCTTAAATGGTCCAACTATATACTTATTTGTATCACTATTAAATCTTGTTTGAACTTTTGAAGTATCTTCAGGTTCAAATGAAACTTTATAGTCAATTTTAAATGTTGTATCCTCATTTCTTTCTAATTTTGATACATCACTTACACCTGTAACTTGTTTTATATAATTTTCAAAGTCAGTAGCCTCATTAGCTAAATCAGTATCTTTTATACTTGCTGAGTCAGCATTATGACCAACTGTTTTCTTTTTCCACCATGCATGTTGAACATATGTATAAGGAGCATATTCATCACTAATTTGTACATAGTAAAATTTATTTCCTTCTTTTCTTACATATTTTTCTTCACCAGGGTTTCCGACAATATAAATTTCTTGTCCATCTATATTTGTTTTTGTTGCATCATTAGAAGTTGCAGCAGTTACATTATTACCTTTAATTTCTTTTAATCTATATGCAACTCTAAAACCTAAACTAGCAACATCTTCTTTAATTGGTTGTGAATTATATCCTGAGTATGAATTTTCCAATTTAATTTTATCATTACTACTTAAATCATATACTTTATTCTTAGCAGCATATATTACAATACCTTCTTCACCACTTCTATTTAAGAAAAGAATATCTCCGGCTTGCAAATCATCAATATTTGTGATCTCTGTAAATCCTTGACTCTTGCAGTAATCTTCAATAGATTCATCTCCAACATCATATCCACATGAATATAATGCCCATTTTATAAGATGAGTGTTGTTAATTTTTTCATTCCAAACAACATTCTTATCTAAAGGTATAGTATCTGAATCTCCAAACTCATATCCATTTGACTTAGCAAATTTTGCAATACTTCTAACATTATCTATAAAAGTTGACATTGTATTACCTTGTGTAGTTAATGTTTGTGAAGGAGTAGGTCCTGTGTACTCTTCTCCTGTATTACTTACTATTGTAGCTGTTTTACCAGGAACATTATTATCAAACTCAGCCAAAACCCAAGCCTCAGCTGGAGTACATAATCTTGTTTCAGCTAAATTAAATTTAGCTAAAGTCTTACTTGTTGTATTTTCATACTTTGTTGTATATGTTGCTCCAAAACCTGTCCATTCGTTCAAGTTTCTAAATACTGTTGCAGCCGGTATATCATTTGCTGTTAAATAAGCTGTTTCTTTTCCTTGGTCAGTAGTACTTGTAGATCTTCCACCACTTGTTACAACTGTACTTCCCATACCAGGTAAAGCAACACCTTTAGCAGTACAGAACAAACTAGGTATGCTAATTAAATCTTCATATGTGATATAAATTCCACCATCTCTTACCTGACTAGAATCAACTAATTCTGATAATGTTGGTGCAGATGGATTTTTTAAAATTACCTTCCCATCTGAATCCTTTTTGCCATTCCATTCAGCAATAGCAGTAGTACCTCTCGCAACAGAATCCGCTGTGGTCTGTGCCGCTGACTTAGCAGCAGCCCAAACTTCTTGATTCGTAATTCTTGCATATATAAATAAGCTTAGTAATAGTATGAATGCAATTGTAAATATTATTTTAGACGTTTTCTTTAATTTATTTATCATACTATCACCTCCTTATTTTTCTTATCAATCTGTATCTTAATTACATACAGAGCAATCAGTACCGTTATCAGAGTAGTACTTATAATCATTAAATTGATCATACTTCCACCAGTTTGAATACCAATGATTAAATCAACCTTACTCATATCATCTTCATCTTGAGCTTGGTTTCCAGGAGTAGAATCTATATCTTCAATTGCATACTCATTATATGTCTCTGCAATTTCAAAAGTATTATTTATAATTCCATTTCCATTTTCAGTCATTTGTTTTGTTAATATTAATTTAATTTCTTTTGTTTCACCTGGTTGAATTAATATATCTTCAAGTTGATTTGTATATGCATTACCATCTGAACCTACATACCATCCATTATTCATGCTTGTATCAAGTTCTAATCCCTCAGGTAAATAATCAACTATTGATTTGGCATATCCTGATATCTCTCCTCTGTTTGTAACACTAATTGTATATTCCGCAAATATCTTTGAAGAATTTACATACTTAGGATTTATATCAATCTTAGCAAGTTTAGGATTTTCCATTTCGTAAGTATTTGCACCTTTATCATTTTGAACTGTTACTTTATTAAGGTTAGCATCCAATGATAAATCAAATATTCCTGCTCTTACTAAACCAATATCAATATCAGATATACTTGTATCTGTTACTTTAATCTTATCTGTTACTGCTTTATAATTTGAAACTATAGCATCTGAATTTCTATCAGAATTTACACCCTGTTTCTTATAATCTGTAACTGTATATTTTGAAGAATCATATTCAAATCTTACATAATACTCACCAGGAATTACATTTTCAAAAATGTACTCTCCGACATTATTTGTAACTATTTGTCCTACAACATCTTGTGTAGCTGCATCACATAAAACAGCAACTACATTTGCCATTCCTTCTTCATCGTCATCTCTTTGTCCATTTTTATTCATATCAACAAATGCTTTACCTATTATTCTATATACATTATTAGAACTCTGATCTTCTGATTTTTGAGCTTCTTTTGATGTTCCATTAACAACAACAATATCTTCCGTCGTTTCTTTTTCTTCGTTATTTGTTCCAATCATTATTTCTTCATACGTATTATTTGTAACATCAGGACTTTGTTGAATTATATTCTCTATCTTATTTGTACTAGCAACAGATAAGTTAGTTCCACCAATATTCCATTTATTCTCTGCCAAAGTCTCATCTACTACGTTAGATAAATTCTGAGCTGTACAGTTCAATACAACCTCAGCAGTCTCACCAACGCCTAAGTTTAATGTTAATGTTGGATTTTCAGAAGATAATGCTGAGAATACATATCCTTCTTTATTACATTCAACAGATGTAACTCTAAATTCACTTGGCATTTCATTTTTCAAATCAATTTGCGTTGCTTCTGCTGTACCAGTATTTTTTAGTTTTAAAACATATTGTACTGTATCGCCTTCTTTTACATATCTGTTATCATTAGTTGAATAGTATGTTGCTTCTATTTGTGGTCTACCCAATGTGTTCTTAATTTCATTAGATACATATTCTTTTGTAAGTCCATTTGCTATAACTCTAGATGATGTAGTTAAATCACTTTGTAAATCTGAAATATTATTTGTTCTAATAGTTAATTTAAATGTTTTAAATATTTCTAATTTATCCACATTCCATGTAACAGTTCTGTTTTGTGCATCGTATATACCATTTGCACCTCTTCTTGTTGTAAGTCCATCATCATTAAACTCTTCTACATATGCATCAACAACATCAACATTCTCTGGTATTGTCTGAATTACTCTTACGTTACTTAAATCTTTTCCTCGAACATTAACAACATGCGTTGTATATTCAATTGTATTATTTTCTGCAATCACTCTATCTTGTAAGTTGGCATCCAATTCAATATTTATTTCTGCTGCTTGAATTGGTAATGACTCAGTAGTTGTATAAATAGGTGTTTCCAATCCTTCAGCTTCTACATTGCTATTAGTTTCTATATATGTTCTATCTGCCGTTTCTTTATTAACCTCAACCTCATATGTAGCTTCTTCAGATTTTCCAGGAGCCACATCACCTAAATTAATTTTAAGTTCTGTAACATCAGGTCTCAACTCACCATTTTCAACATAAGTTGTTCCATCAGGAATAATACTATTTACAACAGTATCAGCAGAAACTGTTCTACCTTCATTAGTAACTCTAACTGTATATTTAATATGTTGTCCTTCAACAACTGAAGCTTCATCAGTATCAGAAACAGTTTCAACTTTAAGAACTGGAGCATTACCAGTTGTTAATACAACTTTATCTGCTTCAACAACTCCTTCTGTTTTAGTTCCTGTATAATATGTTCCAAAAGTTCCAATTAAATCCAAGTTATTAGTTAAGTTTGCTGGAATTTCAAAATCATAAGCAAATGATAATATGCTTCCTGATTTAACTACTTCATTAACTACTATTAAATATGATCTAACATTAGCTAATGATTCAGGCTCTACTGTCCATCCATTTGATGGTTCTTCTAAATCATCAGTAGCCTCTCCATTTTCTGAATAATAAACTGTAGTTGTAAATCCACCAGTTTCAGAAATAATCTTTGATGTCATAGGAGCTGTTGTATTTGCTCCTAATGCTTCTCCTGAAACAATATATTTATTTCCATCAAATATTGTTCTTCCTAAAATATGAACATCACTTAACTCTTCATCTGTATTATTAATTACAATCATTTTCATCTCAGCTGCCTTAGCATCTGTAAATGGTGTAATTGAATCTTCTTTTCTTCCTTGATTTACAGAAATCAAAGAACTGTCAGCTTTGTAATTTGAAACCATTTGAGCATTTACAAGACCTTCTGGAGCAACAATATTAAGCTCTGTATCATATGTTCCTTGTCTTCCTATTAACATATAAGAAGATGGTGGAGTTATCATTGTCCAATCTGAACCTATAACATAATTTGTAGCATCTTCATTGTAGTAATTCATTATAACAGCTTCATTTTTTGATGCTGTATACATATCAACTTTCATATCTGTATTTAAAATAACTGTTGTACCCTTAGCAGAATCACCAGCTGTATATTGAGCTTGTGTTCCGTTTAATGTAATTTTAAGTACTATTCTATCTTCGCTATCTCTTAAAGTTTCAACATTAGCTATTTCTAATTCATCATTTCCATATAATAAGTTCATATCTTTAATATTGATATTTTTTATTTCCTTTGGAAATGTCAATTCAAACACTGGATTTTTGTAAACATCACTTGTTGCATTAGCATTATTTAATGAAATATTAATTTCAATATCTTCATTATCAACTAATGTACTTAGATCTGTTCTACTTAATGAAAGTGTTGCGCCTGTTGATGTTTCTGTTAGTTCTGTTGAAACTGTTTTATCACCAACTTCTGTAACAATACCTTCTTCCAACTCAGCTAAACCAGTAAAGCTTTCTTCTAAACCTCTAAACATTGTTAAATCAACTTTCTCATAAGTTGTTTTTGTCATAGCCTTTTTAGCAACAACATTTAAGATTCCATCTCCTGTTGGATTATTTATTCTCATTAATATCTTTCCAATTTTACTCTCCCCAAAGTCAATTGTGATATATCCATCGCCATCATCATTAGTATCTTTATTAATTTGAATTAATGAAGTTCCATCTTCACGTAATAATTCAAAACTTCCTGTATCACCAATAATTGATTGCAAGTTGCTTTTGTTTAATTTTATTTCTTTATAGTAAGTATTTTCTCCTTGCTCTGTTGATGTATTATATCCATTTCCATAATCATCAACAAAATATTCTGTTCCTTCTGCTATTTGAACTGTTTTTACTAAATCTACTCTTGAAATATTTATATCAAATGTATTGTCATATACAATGCTGTATTCAGGTTCATTTGAATTACAATTTGCATATAAATATCCTTTGCTTACTTCTGCTGTTCTTCTTGAAACATCATAAGTAATTATATTTGAATTTGCCTGAGATAAATCATATTCTTTTTCTATTGCATTAGAGATTTCATTTGTGTTTGTACTTGTAAATACTGTTGATTTTACACTAACATTTGCTTTTAAAATTCCATCCGTTAAATCTGAATAATCTTCATATGTATATGAAATAATGTATTCATCATTTCCATTATTCATTTTATATTCTCCATTTTTTTCTGGATTATTTACATTTATGAAGACTTTACCATTTTCATAAGACCAGTTCTCAACAGTAAATAATGTTTCACCATTTAAAAGTCCATTTGTGAATCCTGTACTAATTGCTGTAACATTAACGTCTTTTATTGCAGCACCATCAATAGCTGGTAATTCAACTTCTACGTTTGTATCCTTAACAGGTAATTGATTTTTAGTATCTGTTCCAACTGTAACTTTTATTTGAACTAATGCTTGTCTTGCTCCATTTTTATTATAAGGAATAAATTTTTCAACATCACTTCCAACTACTAAATTTATATCATTAGAAATATCTAAAACAGATTTAGTAGATTTTGTTATTATTGATTCATTTCCTTCCTCATCAACATATGTCCCTAATAAACTTAGTTCAACTCCAGATTGAAGTTTATTCATATCTATTGATTCTTCATTCTTAAGTTCTATTGGAATATAAACTTTTATTTCTGTTCCACCATTAATTTGTTTTAACTTAATTTTGCTTTCATCAATTGATTGAATATATTCTCCAAATGAAATATTGTCTTTTAATTTAAACGTTTGATTAGCTAAATCTTTTATATCAACTTTAGCATTCTTTAAATAACCACTTGATTTAACACCTAATGTAATTTCGATTGCTAATCCATCTTGAAGTTTTTGTCCTTCTGTTGCTTTCTCCTCTTGAGCATCTTTCGTATCTTCTTCAACTGGTTGTTCTTCATCTATTGAATCATTTGAATTATCTGTAGTTACAACTTCATTTGAAACATTCTCATCAGTCATATTATCTTTTTCCGTATCAACCGTGTTTTCATCTGGTTCTGTAACCACATTCTCTGACGTTGTATCCTCTACTGAATTTTCAACATCATCTTGTGATTGTTCTTCATCAACCACATTTTGTTCAACACTACCCACTGTATCTGTACTTGAATTAGCCTCATTTGTACCAACTTGTACATCAGTCGTTGTATCTTCAGTCTGATCTGTCTGCTCTTCATCTTGTGTATTCGTAATCATCACAAACTGTGCAGAATAATTGATAACATCACTTGAGTCATCAGCTGCATAAGAAACCAACGCAGATCCAAGGGTTGCAAAATTGCTAAATGCAAGCATAAATACAATTAAGCTAGCTATGAACTTGTTCTTGAAATCTCTTTTCTTTTGCATTGTTTACCTCCACAAATCTTTTGGCTTTTTTTATTCTTATAATCCTTATTTTAAAGAGTAAAAAAAATCTGTCAATTTTATTTTTTTCCAATATCGCATTTTTAAGAATTCACACACAAAAATACTATTACGGAAAATAGTACATTATAAGCTATTTTACATTTTGATTAAATTTTTAAACACATTTTATCGAATATGCTCGACTAGTTTACATATTATTTTTATGGAAACCTTTTTTCCTTATTTTGTTCAAGTTATCCACATACTTATGCACCTCTGTGGATAAGTTTTGTTTTTTCTTCACTCTCTTTGAATAATACATCTAATTTCATTTAGTATTTATTTTTGATAATAGGAAAAAGTTCATATATTTTTTGTGCAATATTGATATTTGTAATTATTAATGTTAACTAACGAATTTCTTTTATATCAAACTTATTCTTAAATCATCACAGCTAAGCCTAGCCTCATATCTAATTAATACGATAATTATCATCACATATAAACATTGAAACAATCATTAAAGCTAAAAAAAAACGTAGATTATTTAAAATCTACGTTCTTTAAATTTAGATATATGTCTAGTCTTCTTTTCTTTTACGAAATATCTGTACTTGTTTTACTCCAAACATTACCATCATAATTACTATAGTTCCAACTAGTATCACTATTGGTACAATATGTTGTCTGATATATGTTCTTAACGCTATACCTGTAGGAGCTATAATTGTCACATATTCAGGTGACCATGCATCGTTTTCTGGATATTGAGTCCAGTTTTCTGATTTAATTGCTTTATTATCCCAGTAACCTGCACTATTATATCCTGCATACCATACACCTTGTTCTTTATTATTTACTGCTAAATGATTAACTATTGCCATTGCGTTACCTGGTACAGAATTTGTATCACGTCTACCTGTTGGGTTAGAATATACTAATACCTCTGCTAAGTTGTCAATCTTCATTTGATTTGCATCTGTTCCTGAAGAAGCAGTCTTAGCAACTGTTATTCTAACTTCAGAATATGTATCTGAAAGAAGCGTTCCTCTATACGCTACAGGAACTAGTTCTCTTGTTAAATCAGTATTATAGTTACTTGCTTTTACAATCTTGCTAATATACTCGACTCTTCCCGTATTTTCATCAAATGTGTTTAATCTCTCATTATATGAAATAGCTATATTAGATCTTGTATTATTTATATACTCTCTATCCTTATCATCATAAATATTAAACAATCCGTCGTCAGAAACTTTTCTATATGACGATTTTGACAATAAACCATTTAATGATTTATTATAACCATTTGCTTCCTTCTCTAGTCCTGAAAGCTGCCATGAAGTATTTACAATTAGACCTTGATCATCTAGACTTGCGTCTATATCAATATAATCTACAATTTGATCAACTGTTGTCTTAACCAGTTGATCAGCTGGATATTTAACTTTAGCATATTCCACTGTCTGATTTTGTACTTTTTCACCAAAATATGAATTTACTATAACTTCTTCAGATGCAGACTCTGAAATAGAATTCTCATAATAGAATCTACCAACATATTTACCATAAATTATTACTTTTGGTTTTATTATATCTTCTGATTCCTTATCAATAATATTATTTAAATTAGAATCCTGTTTTGCTAAAATTTCAGATAATGTAGCACTTGAAGATATTCCAGCTTCATTTCCTATATAATTAATAACTGTATCTGTAAACTCGTCTGTTGGAGATATTTTAGCTTTATTAATAATGTCTTCAGCCCTATACATATTTGCTAACTTTCCAGTATAATCTATTTCAGAATTATTTATAACTTTTATTTTGTATGTAATCTTTAATGTTAAATCATTTAAATAATCATCCTCAACAGCTATAGCATAAAATCCTTGCTGTACTAGTCCGTTAGTTGAAGCTTTTTCATGAGAAAGATATGTCAATTTATCTAAATGAGATGCACTTTTATCCTCCTTGATTACTTCTCCATTTTCTAGCATATTGGCTGCAAATATTACTTCTCCACTCTTAATCATACTAATGCTCTCAATATATTTCTCAAGCTCAATATCTGTTTTAGCTCTTTCTTCTAATCCAAAGTTAATATTTTTAATTGTATATCTATGTTGCTCCAACCTAGCAGTTTGTCCCTTTTGATTTTTTGCTTCTTGATTTTTTGCTTCTTGATTTTTAACTGCATTCAATTCGACCTTTTCCTGATATAATGCTTTCGTTGGTTTTTCAAGAGTTCTAGGATTTTCAATTTCGATTTGCATTATAGGTGTTTCTGCAAACATTTTTGTTGACTCTATAAACTCATTAGAATTTCTGTCTCTTAATATCTCTCCTCTATCATTTTCTATAGTTCTTGAATATGCATCAACAACCATTCTTCTTGATTCATTATCTCTTGCCTTTGAAACAGTTGAATCAATAAATGTTTTTCCATCAATTTTGGCTGTTAGATCCAGATACTTATCATTTAATGTATCTAATTGACCATCTAAGAATTTTGTATTCTCATAATCTTGACCATTATATACCGAAAATTGTTCTTGTCTTGTTGTAGTTTCTCCATTTTGATCTGTGCTATAGATTGTAGCATCTGTATCCTTTGAAGTCTTTGTACCATAATCAAATCTTAATATATAATCTCCTGCTAAAAATCCATAAATATAATAATTTCCATTAACCATATTTCCATCAATATCTGTCACATTATTTTTTGAAGTCACTACAGTTTTACTTCCAGCCGCATTTTCACTCTGCATACTATAAGCATTTGTTGCATTATAATTATAGAATTCACTAGGGACTTTATAATAATAGTCAAAACTATCATAAGATGCATTATATGTACCATTACTATTTAACTTACCAAGATTTATAACTTCATACATTGATACTTCAACATTTTCAATCTTTTTTTCACCTACTTCATATGTACCATTACCAACTTTTATTTCGGTACCAGCATCAATATTTTTCTCGTCTTCCCATACATATCCATACATATCTCTCTCGTAAGTATCAATCGAAATATCTAATGGAATAGATCTATCTGTATCATCCTCATATTGAGTTTTATCATTAATTTTGCTTTTATCAATATTATCTGGAGCAGAATCTTTATCTACTTTTCCAGAAACCCAACCTTGATCAAATGCTGTATACATTTTGTCCCCTGAAGTATAATCCTTATTAGTATAGAATGTTGAATAACTCTTAATTTCTGCAACATTCTGTTTTTCACCTAATAAAGACTCTCTATCAGAAATTTTAGCTTCATCAGACTGCATTTTTAAATAGCCTTCTTGATCAACTTCATATGTTGTAAATATTTCTACATACTCATTAGTATGTATTTTCTTTCCATCTATAGAATTTGATGAAGATTCCTTTATATTATTTTTTATCTGATTATCGGCATTCCACTTAAAATCACCTTTCTTATCATTAGCTATTCCATTAAAATTCTTTTCTTTAGTATCTTGCCATACATTATTAGCTGTTCCCTTTGTTGTACTCATTATTCTATAATATGGTGCATCTGCAACTTTTTGCATACTTCTATTTAGTTTTTCATCAACTATAGATGTCGAAACATCTTGAGTAACTAATGTATACGATTTATCATAGTAATCTGCAATATCATTTATTTCAACATCATTTGTCTCTGAATTATTATAAACCCTGACAACATATGTTACATAAACTTTTAACTCTGTTCCCTTCTTCAAATCAGTAACTTCTTTTATAGCATCTTTATACCTTTGATAAGATTGATATGCAACATCTGTTGAATATAATCCTAATGAATACTTATACTTATCCTCTCCACCAACTTTTCTTTGTTCTAAAGCAGCCTTTAAAGAAGCATTGTAATCTGAATTTACTAAACTTCCACTTGATGTTGTACCTAAAGCATTAAATTGCTTTGTTATTTTTTGTTCATTTACTACCATTGTAACCTTATATAAGTCTTTAAGTACACTCATATCAGTATATGCTCTTCCCTGAAGTCCTAAATTAATATGAAGCATATATGTTGAAATATAACGTCTATTGCCATCCTTTATAGCATTTAATGTATATTTATTTCCTTCCAATGGATATTTAATTCTAAAATCATCTTTATTGCTTATCAAACCTTCTGCATTAGTATCATCATAATATGTACTAGCTGTCATTTTATATCTACTTCCATCAACTGTTTTATCTGTATTAGCAGGTGTTTGTAACTCTGAAGAAACTAAATTATCAGCTTTTGTTCCTTTATATAATAAGCTTCCAGCTGAACCTTTTCCAGTTCCATTTCTATTTGTTGTATATGTCTTTCCATTTGTTGTATTAGATGACATTGGAGTATCACCAGTTATTTCACCAAAAGACTGATCGAAAGCAGATCTAGCAGCGACTGTTTCAACTGCCATTGAACTATTTAAATAATGTGCACTATTATTTTTATAACTTGAAGCTGTAGTTTGAGCTACGACATCATTTGTAACTTTGTCAGAATCTCCTAAAAATACCGTATGTCTATATTGTTGTCCATCATATTGGAATTCAATAATATAAAATCCATTAGTGTATGAACCAGGAGCTTCAATTCTATTAAATTCATAATGTCCATTAGCTGGTGTTGTCATTTTAGCTTGTTTAGCAGTTCCATTACTTTCATGTGCTATTGCAACTTTCTTATTTCTACCATCAGATACATATACAGTAACAATAACATTTTTTACACCATTTTCTTTTGTATCTTTTATACCAACAATTGTTCCTTCTCTTGTTCCATCTGCCTTTTGAGGAGCAATTTCTCCCCATACATCTCCAGCCAAAGTTGTGGTTAAATCAATTCCCCAATAAAACATGCTACCTGCATTTACATTACCTCCATATCCACCTACAATATCCCTATTATACTGTCTATCTGCTTTTACAACTCTCATAATAGGCTGAGTATCAATTTCACCTGCTCTTCTTTTAGTTACAGAAACTGTCGCTGACTTATATTTTTGACAATATACATCATGGCAATTTCCATCATCATCTTCGCCATCATGATGACATCTATACAAAAATTTATGACATTTTGAAAATGATGGACTTCCAACTGTCCATTGCCATCTCTCTACAGTTCCCTCTGAAACTTCATAAGTTCCTGACGCAGTCAAATGTCTAAATGTCAATTGTAAACCTTCAACTTTCTCTAATCCTTCTTCATAATCTATTATAAAATAAAAGTTCTCTCCTGTATGTGGATATGTATTAAAACTACTTGGAATAGCATCACCAGTTGTTGCTTTTGTGCTTCTTGCTCCACTGTATCCAAAAGTCCATCCATCTCCAAGGTTTTTAGTAATCTTCTTTCCATTTTTACTCATTGTTAATACAGGTGTTCCTGTTATACCAGCAAATTGATTTTGTTTAGCATATACTTCTATATATGAAATATTAAATGGACCAACTGTATATTTTCTAGTACTAGAATCATAAGAAACTAGCACACTATTTGTATTACTATTATCTTTTATACGTGCTGCATAATTTCCTTTGATATACTCTTTATGCATTGTATTAAATATACGAGCTTCTTCTAAAAGTCCTTGAGCTGAGTATGAAGAATATCCAATTTTATTTGATACATCTGTAGAACTGGATGAAATACCATCTAATGAAGTATAATACTTAATTTTCTCATCATATTCTGCATTTATTTTATCTTTTTGAGAATTTAATTCATTTAATTGTTTATCAATACTATCAATAGTACTTTTTTTAGCGTCTATCATATCTTTTAATGTTTGGTCAGATGACTCGCTATCATCACCAGTATTAGTATTTGAGATTAAAGATTTCTTTTCTCTTATCTCTGCATTATTTGCATTTATCTTAGCTGTTATACTAGCAACATTACTTTCCAAATTTGCTATTGCTTGCTTTAATAATGAAATTCTCTCATTTTTAGATGCTATTGTACTATTTTTTGAAGCAATCTCACTATGCTTTTGTGATAATTCTGTTGTTGTACTTGCAATACTTGTATTTACGTCATCTATTTGATCTTCAATATCAGTTACATCTTCTCCTGCTGCAATTTGTTCATCACGTTGTTGTTCCAAATCAGCTTTTTGAGTTCTCAAATCTGTTAACGTATTATTTAAATCTTGTACATCTGGTTCAAGAGAAGCAATTTCTGAATTTAATGTACTTATTTCAGATGTCAATGTATTTATCTCAGTTGTATAATCAGATATAGTTTTACTATATTGGTCTTTTTCACTTTGAAGAGTTTTATTTTCACTTTCTAAAGCTTTTACATCTTCTTCAAATTGTGCAATCTCATTAGTTTTTCCCTGTAGCTCATTTAATATATCTTGTTCTTCCTTTTTCTCTTTTTCAAAAGCTTCTATCTTTTGATCAAGATCACTAATTTGATTTTTTCGTTCTTCTTCAAGTTTCTTTACAGTTGCAGCATTTGATTCATTTTTATAATAATCCGAATCAAAGTATCCACTGCCATTATTAACTATAACATTTGCAGACCCTTTATTCCACCATGCAATGTTAGGTTGAGATTGTTCTGGCTTTAAACCTCGTGTATTAGCTGGGGTTTCATTTAAAAGATATGAAATACCATCATTACTTGGAGAGCCTCCACCTGTAACTACATAATTAGTCTTTCCTGTAGCATATATAGTTTTGGCTCCTTTAGTTGGACTACATTCTGCTTCAATTTGACTTAATCCCATTCCAGAGAATGACACAGCATTCAAATTCATAGTAACATTCTTGCTATATGAACATGATCCATGACTCACACTCCATATTGTATATGTACCACCACTTGAAACATTAACAGAAAAATTCTTTCCATTAACTTGACCTTCTAAAAGTACTTTCGTTTCCCTTTTTATAAAAAAAGGTGAACCATGCTTATTACAGAATAAAGAAGAATGGTTTATTAATGTTTCAAAATACAATTCTCCTTCAAATCTACCATAATCTGCAGTATAGTGTGTTTCCAAACTTGTACTATAAACTCTAGGAGATATATTTATCAATATTACAAAAACAACAAAACATATTATCAAACCAATTGATATTTTTATATTATCTTTTCTCATTATACATACCTCCTTTCATCTATTTTTTTCCAGACAAGAAAGGCTACTGGTATCAAAATAATTATAATAACTATTATAATTGGAATTGCTGATATTGGCATTCCTGTTGCAACACCAATAATAGAATCTGCATATGATAAATCATCTTCTTGCAATTTATTTCCAGGAATCGAATCTATATCCGCAATTCCTTTATCATTAATTGCATCAGCAATTTCAAAAGTATTATGTATTAATCCTGTATTCTCTTCAGTTACATTTTTATATAGAATTAATGTCAGTTCTTTTGATTCATTTGGTTGTATAATTTCATTTTCCAATGCTGTTGTATATAAATTTCCTTCGCTATCTTTATACCAATCAGAATTTATTGAAGAATCAAACTCTAAATCATCTGATATATAATCAACAATCTTATTTACTCTTCCTGGTATATTTCCTTGATTCTCTACAGTTACTTTATATTCTATGAACACCTTTGAACCATCTAATAAATTTGGATCGATATCTACTTTAGCTAAAAGTGGATTTTCTGCTAAAAACTCATTATTTTCTGCTTTATTCTGAACAGTCATCTTCGTAACAGTTGCATCTAGTTTTAAATCAAACCTTTCATCCTTTGATAAAGGTAAATCAACACTAGAAATACTTCCATTTGTTATTTCAATATTATCTGTAACGCAATTATCATTAACATTCATAACCATTGAAGCAACTTGTCCTATTGAATTATCAGCATTTGTGCTTACGTTATATTTTGTATCATCATAATCAAATTTTATATAATACTTACCATTTTCTAATCCAGTAAATAAATATCTTCCTGAAATATCAGTTATTTTAGAATCTACAAAATCATTTGTTTCTGAATTATATAAATTAACAATTGTACCAGATAAAGCATTTTCATTATTATCTAATTGCTGATTTTTATTTTCATCCATATATACGCATCCAGTAATTTGGAACGAATTTTGATTTTCATTATCTTTATCAATTAAACTATAATATTTCTCAGACTCTGCAATTTTTTCTCCATTTGCAATCCTTAACATTGCATAACAAAAGTTATCTCCAGTATTTAATGGAGTAACATTTACTCTAACCATAATGCTTTGCCCAGCTAAAAGAGAAATAGTAGTTGCTGTATCAAAATTTGCTCCATTCATAGTTCCATAATCCAATGAATCTCCAGAAATATTTAAAATGTCAACATCCATATTATTTGATGTTTCCAAATACATACTTAAAGGAAATAAGTCAACATCAGTTAAATTGGTTACTTTATATATATATTCTTTACTTTCGCCATCTTTTAAATATCCTAAATCCTTTTTATTAACTAGATCTATACTTAAGTTTAAAAGTTCAAATTCAATTTTATTCGTATACTCAATATTTTTAGAAGAATCATCACATGTACAAACTGTTTTAGAATCTATTTCATATCTGGTTCCATTTCCCACGCCGATTTTTAAACACATATCATAATAAATACGTATTCCTTCTCCAACTACCATCTCAGGAACATATATATCTAACAATCCAGTATTCTGATCATATGTAACAGAAACATCATCTTGATCAACAACAATATTATTAACAATAATATCTTTAGAAAGTTGCTTTGTAATATGTACATTCTTCATATCGTCCAAAGATTGATTTGAAACATTAAGTATACAATTAGTTACATCACCCTCAAATTTAAAATCATAAATTCCTGATTCTGCAATATTGAAATTTGTTTTTTCAACATTATATTCAGGTGTTTCAGTAGAAAAACCTTCAACATTATCAGCACTACCTACTAGTTGAACTTTTAAAGTCTCTTCACTAGTTTGCAATTTAAATGTTCCACAACATACAACTATCTTAGTTTCAGAGTTCTTTTTTAGCTTATCCATATGAACAGTTACAGTATTTTCATCGACTTGTGCAGTTACATCATCATCACATTTTACAAGTGTAGCCACCAAACCAGATATTAATGGGAATGACATATTAACATTTTCAGCATCAACATCACTTGTATTTTTTAATGTAATCTCAAATTCAGCATCTGACAATTCTCTAATTGTATCTGTATTCAACTTCATACTAGCTTCAATATTTGCCTCTTTTGCAGTCTCATATCCTATTTTATTAGCAGAAGAATTTGATGAAACATTAGTAGAAGTCTCTTCATAATAAGTAGCATATGTTCCGTAGAATGCATCACCAGCTTTTAAATTTGCTGGAATAACATAATCATATGAAAATTGAAGCTTAGTCTTAGGAGTTAAAACATAATCACTATTTAATAAAATCAAATATGATTTTATTGCACCCATTTTATAAAAATCTGTACGCCATCCATTATTTTCATCATATAAATCAGCTGTTGCTTCTCCATTTTCTGAATAATAAACTGCATAAGATAAATCAGAATTTGAAGAAGAAATTTCTGTATCTAATATAGTATCAACTGTTGTTCCTAAATCTTCACCAGTTATCACATCTTTATTTCCTGCAAAAGGTATTCTTCCTAAAATCTTGAAATTTGAATAACTCTTACCAGTATTATTTAATACAGTTATATCCATTGTTGCTAATCTAGCTTCAGCACCTTCTTCAACTAGATCTGTTTCAGCTCCTTGTTTTACTGAAGAAACTTTTCCTTTATCTTCATTTTCTGTATTTTCATCTTTAGTTTCTGAAGTTTGTCCATTAACTAATTCCTCAGGAGCCTTATATGAAATTTGAACACCATCATATCCATTCATCTCATAAGAAACATTTCCTGCCCCAGATAGCATATGCCATTCTGATTCATTTGTATATTTCTTAGAAGCAACATTATAATAGTACATTTCAACCATTTCACTAATGTTTCCTGTAAATTCATCAATTTCTAAGTCCATGTCTATAGAAATAATTGTACCATTTGTTTCCTTATTTAAATTGTAAGATTTTTGTGTTCCCGCTAAAGTAACTCTAATTACTTTATTGTCACCATCAATTAAAGTTTCTACGTTCGCAATCTCTAATTCACCATTTGCATAAAATAAATCAGTATTCTTTATTGTCACATTTTTAATTGCTTGAGGTAATCTAATTTCAAAAACAGGATTTTCATATAAATCAGATGTTTCTTCACTATTATTTAATCTAACTTTTAAGTTTACTCCTTCACTTGTTACTGTTGTTGGAAATTCAGTTTGAGCCATTTCAACAGTTGCTGCAGAAGTAGTTTCATTAATAGTAATTTCTGATGATACTTCACCTAAATCATCAACAGCTCCTTCATTATATGTTGCAAATCCTTGAGAAACATTTACCAAAGCTGTAAATTCTTTTACAAAACTACGGTTATAATTAACTTTTTTAATTGCCTTTGTGCTTAAAAATGTAATATTCCCATCTGCTATTGGTGAAGTTGTTAAAATTTTAATCTTAGAAATTGCCTCTTCATAAGAAACAACGTAATTTCCATTTTTATCTGTTTCTTTATCAAATGTAATTTCTGAAATTACTTCATCATTCATATTTAATATTGAAACTTTTCCTTCTTCTCCTAGAATATTAACTAAATTATCTCTAGAAAATTCTGTAGATTTATATGTAGAAATCAAAACATCAGGTGTATATGTTGAATAAGCATTTGAATCAGAATCTACAAAATACTCATCCTTATCCATAATTTCCAAACCTGAAATCAAATCAGCTCTACTAATATTAATTACATCTTTTTTTGTATATGTAATTGAATATTTTTCTTCATCCGTATTTGCCATTAAATATCCATTACTGATTGAATCTTCTTTGTCTTCTCTTGTATATTGAACTACATTTCCAACTGGTTTTGATAAATCATATACTACTTCAATACTTTGCTCTTCTTTATTACCAGCATAATTTTCAATCTCTACATTGATATTATTTGTAACTACATCTTCACCTTCTTTTACACCTTTATATAAAAATGTAACTGTAAATGAATCTTCTCCAAAAGAATTATATATTTTTCCATCCTGTTCTTTATTTAAAACATTAATTTCTAATACTTTCTCATTTATAGATGAACTAATATTGCTTGCATCAATTTCATAATCTTCTCTACCTTGAGTATATGAAATTTTATTTGCTTCAACTTTTGCATCATCAAATTCCATACCAGGTATTTCTGGTATATCTATTTTTATTTTTGAATTTTTTATAGGTAAGTTATTATTTTTATCAGCTCCAGAAGTCTTAACATTAAGCTGTAGAATTTTTCCATTTTCGCCATCTTTTTCATAATCAATATTTTTTAAGATAGTATAATCAATTTTTGTAGAAGTAGTTTCTTTCCAAGAAAGTTTTAATTCAAGTTGCTTTTCAATTTTATGCTCGTTTCCTTCATTATCAACAAATGCACCAGTAAAAGTTACTTTGTTTACTTTACTTATGTCAGATACTTTTAATGTATCTTCTCTCTTAAACTCAATTGGAATTGTAATCGTTTGAGTTTCATTTTGATTTAATACTTGAAGTTTTATTTGATTATCTTTTAATTTCACTTCTGAATCTTCTTTTACTGAAAAATTCAAATTATCTTCAAATTTCAAAGTACCACTCTTGAAATATCCCTTATTCTTTACATTTACATCAAAGTTTAAAGTAATCGAATTATTATCAGCATTACAATCAAGCGAACTTGTATTTTCTATATTTTCACCTGAAAAATACCCTTTCACTTCTACTGAATTTTCATAATCTTCTGCTGCTAAACTTATATTAGTCAGTATTGGCATGCATTCTAACATCATCAGTAAGAACGTTACCATCAAAGCAACTAACTTCTTAAAAATCAATTTTTTCTCCTGCATAATAACTTTCCCTTCTACTATTCGCCTTTTAGCATATCTAATATTTATATTAATATTTTTAATATAACTGTCAATATCAACAATTTTCCAGCAGTACTTTGAGAATTTGTCGTTTTATTACGGATATACAGGGGAAAAATCATTTTTTGTTCTTTATTAAGTTTTGTTTACATTTTTATAAATTCAGATTTTTTATCACACTTTTGGTATCACATTCATAATATATATAAAAACGCTGCATATATTATGATTAGGGGGATTTAAGATGAATAATTTAGATATGAATGCTCTTATGAAAATCATTTCAAAAATGGATAAAAAAGACTTGGAAGCTGGGCTCGCCAAGGCACAAGAGATTTTAAAGCAAAAGAATAATGGAAGCACTAACTAACCAAAGATACTCTACTTTGAAAAATATTTATTTTTTTCAACATTTTTATTAGTAATTGTTTAAAAATTGAAAGACATAATAATGTATTAACATTATTAAAGGGCGTTTTGCAAACGCCCAATTTTCAATATACATAAAATGAACAGATCAGATTTTTCAATAAATTTATTCGCGTACAAAAATTTATGAAATAAATTCTATAAACAATATAGTTTAACGACAGTAATACTACTCTCATATTATATTAAAAATAAGGAGGTATTTTATGGATGAAGAACTATTAGATAAATTATCAAGCATACTCTCAGAAAAAAACATTAATATAAATGACATTCTAGAAAATTTTCAAAACACATCATCAAGTGAAAATGCTTCCGAAGAAACAAACGACTTCAGTAAAATAGATCCTGCAACACTTTTAAAATTACAAAAAATCATGAGTCTACTCAACTCTAAAAAAACAAACTCAAAAGATGAAACCTTACTTTTAGCATTAAAACCATACATGAGAGATTCAAAAAAAGAAAAAATAGATCAATACATAAAATTACTTCACATTATTAATATGTTCGAGAAATTTCAAGAAATGGGAGGAAATATAAATGACTTTTTATAATCCTCTTTTCTTTAATTATCCTCCATTTTTTAATAAACAATCCACAAACAATGCAAAAGATGTGAATAACTATCATCAAAATTCATCTTTAAAACCAAAAAGTCAAAACAATTATCAAGCTTCTTCTACTCAATTTTCAGAACTTACTAAAAATATAGATTCTCAAAACATTAAATTCTCAGAAGAAAAAACAAACCATATTGACAATAAAAAAAGCAATTACAAAAATCCATTTAATTTAGGAATTTTTAGTAATTACTTACAAGAAACAGATAATATTATTATCCTAGCTCTATTATATTTTCTATATACCCAAAAATCTTCTAATATGCCTTTAATGATATGCCTTTTACTTCTTTTACTTGATGATGAATAACCTTGACTATACTCATAGTAAAATCAACTAAACTATTAATCTTGGTCTCTTTAAACCATATAAAATAATTAACCAATCTCTATATTTTCACCATCTAAATATATAAATGGCAATTTATAATCATTTTCTGGAATTTCTTTTAATATATTAGAAATTCTAACCTGTGTGGGTTCAATTGAATTAGCAGATATAATTGCCTTTTTATTTCCATTTGCACCAGCATGAGCAAGCCCTCTTATTTTACCAGTAACTATAATATTCTCGCCAGCAATAACTTCAGCACCATAATTTAAATCACCCAAAATAGCTATACTACCAGAAAATTCTTCACGCTGACCAGAACGCAAATTACCTCTAATAAACTTAGTTTCTGATGTTTCAACAGAACTTTCAAATGTTCTTTTAATTGCATGTAACCCCAATACTTCACTGGCTTCGCCAAATGTTATTTTAGTATCTATTTCTGGCTTTAAAACTGTTCTTACAGCAGTTTGCTCATTTTCTTTCAAGGCTTTTCCAACAATATGTATAGGTAATTTATTTTTCTCATAGTATTTTTTTATTCTTGGAAGCTTTGATCTAAATTCTTCTAAAACCTCATCAAATTCTGTAGCTGCATTTACCGTTATTCTAATTTCATCTTTTGTGCTAGAAATTCTTATACAACTTCTCATTTTCCATCATTCCCTTTTCAAGACTAATTATTCTTTTATATCTAGAACATATTATATCATCATTTTTCATATTTGTGTTTATTTTAATAAAAAAATAGGAAAATTCAATGAATTTTCCTATTTTGCATTTATCTAATAACTTCCATTTCAGATGTTGCAGATACATCTTCATTAACTTCTTGTACATTCATACCAAAGTATTCGCTAATTATATCTCTAACAACTTCTGCAACATAATAACCATGTCCACCATTTTCAACCATACCAACAACAGCAATCTCTGGGTCGTCAAATGGTGCAAAACCAACGAACCACGCATTTATTATGTCATTTCCATTAGCATCAACACCAGCTTCTGTTGAACCAGTCTTACCACCAACAGCTATACTAAATCCTTGGAAAATTGAAGCTGCTGTACCAGTATCATCAGTAACTCCTCTCATTCCTTCTAAAACAGCATTCATATTTTCATCACTTATTTGTAGACTCTCTGTATCTTTAGCTGTAATACCAAGTTTTTGATTTATATATTCTTGTATTTCCGTTGTTGAAACCTGCTTTCCATCTGCTGTAACAATATTTTTTATTAATGTTGGGTTAACAACTTTTCCTCTATTAGCTATCATTGCAATATATTTAGCTACTTGAATTGGTGTAAAGTCATTATAACTTTGACCAATTGAAGCAGATAACAATGTGCTCTCTGGTGCTGTATCGTTTTTAGCAGCTGAAGTTTCTGGTGAAGCAAGAGTTCCTGACGCTTCATAAGGTAACTCAATTCCTGTTTTTCTACCAAGTCCAAAATAATTTGCATATGCTGCTAATTTATCAAGCCCTAATCTCCAACCTGTTTCATAAAAATAATAATTGCATGACTTCTCTAGCGCTCCTACAACATTCAATCTTCCGTGTCCAACATGATATGAATCATATATCCAACAATGTGGCCTGTTTCCATAAGGATAAATACCCGTATCATTTATTCTCTCTGATGTCGTAATTTTTCCTTCCTGCAAACCAGCTATTGCAGTAACCATTTTAAATATTGATCCAGGAGCATACGTTCCTTGAATTGCCCTATTCATAAGTGCTGAATTAGAATTGTATTCTGCATATTTAGCTTGACTAATACCATTTAAAAACTCTGCAGGCTCATAATCAGGGCAACTTACCATTGCTAAAATCTCACCTGTTTTTACATTAATGACAACAGCTGAACCACCTTGTGCATTATATTGTTTTCCAAATCCTCCTGCCTTAATTTTCTCAATATTATTCTTTAATGCCGTCTCCGTTACACTCTGAAGATTAGAATCAATAGTTAATACAACATTAGCACCACCAACAGCCTCTTTAGTAACATACTCTCCTGTTGACGTTCCATCAACTGTCATATCTATCTGCTTTGTACCATTCTCACCTTTTAAGTAATCTTCAAATAAACGCTCAATTCCTGTTCTTCCTATATAATCATCTTTTTCATATTTATCAGAATTTGCATTATATTCTTCCTCATTTATTCTACCTATATAACCAAGAACATGAGAAGCTAAACTTCCTTGTGTATACACTCTATTTGACTTAGTCTCTATAGAAACTCCTGGTAATTCTGTTCCCCTTTCATTTATTTCTAAAGCACTAGCTCTTGAAACATTTGAAGCAATCTCTAAAGCACTTGTTGATGAATACCCTTCATGTTCAATTGTATATCTAAGTCCAACAATTTTTCTTACCTTAGCAATATCAGTTTCAGTAACCTCATACTTATCCTTCATTACATAAAAAGCTTCTTCCGGGCTTGCTTGGCTAGATATATCATTATCTTCTCTCCATTTATTCATTTGTTCTTCATTATCAAAATTATACTGAAATGGTTCAATTGAAATAGGAAAATCATCTATATACTTATCACCATTTTTCTCAAAGATCTCTGCCAATGCAAGCATTGCATTATTCATTTCCTCTTCTGAAGCTTTTGATTTAAACAACTGTACATTGAATCCCATCTGCGTATCCGCTAAAACCGTACCTGTTCTATCTAATATCTTTCCTCTAGCTGCTTGAATCGTTGCCTCCTTAGATAATTTAGTATTTGAGGTTTCACGATACTCTTTTCCATGTATAATTTGCAAATTAAAAAGTTGCATCAATAAAATAATTCCGAGCTATATAAATAAATGTATTTAATAAATTAAATCTAAAATTTGTTTTTTCAGTTTCAGTTTTATTAAACAAGCTACACCTTCTTTCTAAAAATATCTCGTTAATATATTTTTCTGTTTAAATTGTCTCTCAAGAATAGCTCCTAATTTTAAAAACATATTATAAAAAATCAAAATTAAAATTGCATTATATAATGTTTCTACAAGTAAAATCTTTGAAAAAGCCTCTATTTCAACAGGAATTTCAAGAACTAATATATTTAAGAAATAATTTGCAATTTCACATACAACAGTCATTCCTACAACCATTATTAAAATAGTAACTTTATTATCTTTTGAAAAATTTTTATCAAAATAATTTGCAATAATTGCAACTAAACAAAACATTATTGCAGTTACTCCAAGCGTTTTTCCCACAACTAAATCTAAAGTAATTCCTGTTAATAAAGCCATAATTATTGAAAACTTATTATCTGTAAATAACCCCAAAAACAATATATAAATTATAAAAATATTAGGTCCTATACCTGCAATCGTAAACCAATTAAAAAAATCAGCTTGTATAAAATACAACAATATAAAAATTACATAAGTAAGAACCCCAATCAGAAATTTCTTCATAAAAAACCTTCCTACTTTTTATTTAATAAAAAGAATTCTACATATCACATATACTAAATATTAATTTCTAAATCATACATTTACTTAATTACAAGAACTGTATACAATTTAGAAAAATCAACTGCAGTCTCAACAACAGCATATCTATCAGTAATATTTTTAGTATTTACAACTTGTTTAATTGTTCCAATAGTAATTCCTTTTGGATAAATACCACCTATTCCAGAAGTAACAACACTGTCACCAACTAGAAGTTCTGATGATGTATCTATATAAGAAGCATTTAAATATTTATCATCTTCAACTGATCCTTTACAAATAATACTCTCTTCTGATGTACTAATCATAGCACTTACAGAACTCGCACTATCAACAATTACTTGAACTTTTGCTGTATTATCTGTAACTGATATAACATGACCAACTAAACCTTTATCAGCAATTACAGTCATATTTTTTTCAATTCCTTGTTTTGATCCAGCATTTATAACAATATTACTACTATAGTTACTAACATCCTTATCAATAACATATGCTGGTATTGTCTCATACTCTTGATATTTTTCACTTAAATTTGCATATTCCTGTAATTTAGAATTTTCAGCTTTTAAAACTTCTAACTCCCTAACTTGAGTTTCTAGTTCTTTATTTTGTGCTTTCAATTCTTCATTTTCTTTTTTCAAAGTATCTAAGTTAGAAAAAAACTCCGTATCCCCTGTAACCTTATGTTTTAGGATTGTAAAAGCATTTTGAATAGGCATTATTATAGAAGTAGCAAAACCTTCAGCATATGACAAATTATCTCTATTAACATTTGTCAAAATAACTAACAATATTAATATAATTACAGTAATTACTGTTCCCATAGCTCCGGAACGTTTATTTTTATACATATTCTAAACTCTCCTCTTAGTTTTTAATTCTCTCATTTTACTATCGTCATTTAAAATTTCATAAAGTCCAAATGCAACACATTCATCAGGTTTATCTGCAATCTTAGCATCAACCATCACTCTTTCTTTTATCAATTCATCTATTTTATCAATATTAGCTCCCCCACCCGTAATCATCAATCCATTCATATGAACATCATTCAATAATTCTGGTGGTGTTCTATCAAGAGTTTCTCTAATACCTTCAATTATTTTATCAATAGAACCTCGTATCGCTTCATGAATCTGAAAAGCATTTACCCTTATAGTTTTCGGAAAACCAGTAACCAAATCTCTTCCCTTTACCTGTCTAATTTGATTAATAATTGGCTTAACAGAAGCTAACTCTATCTTTAATTTTTCAGCAGCATTCTTTCCAATTTCAACATCCATATTTTTTCTTATATAATCAATAATATCTTGGTCTAAATCATCACCTGCTACCTTTACAAAATTACAAGCAACAATTTTTCCTAATGCAATAACTGCAATCTCTGTTGTTCCACTTCCTATATCAACAATCATAGAAGCCTCTGGACTAGACACATCCATTTTTGCTCCTATTGCCGCAGCCAAAGTTTCTTCAACAAAACAAATCTCTTTAACTCCTATATCTAACAAAAGTTTTAATACAGCTCTTCTCTCAACTTCTGTCATACCAATATGTAAATTAATAACAACTCTAGGACTTCCTATATTTTCTGTAGCTTGAAGTTCTGCAATAAATTCTGCCATCATCATTTCCATTGCATTTAAATCTGCTATTCCAGCATGTAATAAAGGTCTTAGTGCCTCTATTTTTCCAGGAGTTTTCCCTATCATCTCTTTTGCATCATTTCCTATAGCAACAACATCTTGTGTTTTCTTTTCTATCGCTATAATTGATGGTTCATTCTTTATAATTCCTTTATCTTGTAGTACTATCAAAATTGAAGAAGTTCCCAAATCAATTCCAATATTCTTACCACGCAATTTAAAAAAGTTCATTTTCAACAATCCTTCCAAACGTCTTATAAAAAAGCACTTTTAAATTCTCCATCCCCAATAACTATGTGATCTAACAATTTAATTCCAAATAAATCTGCACATAGCTTTATCCTTTTTGTTACCTCAAAATCTTCCTGACTTGGTGTTGCATTACCGCTCGGATGATTATGTATTAAAATAATTTTATCTGCTCCCATTTTTATTGGCTCTGCCAAAATTTCTTTTGGCTCAATAACTGCAAAATTTGTTCCGCCAAATGAAGCATCTATTATTCTTACAATTTTATTTTTATTATTTAATATAACTACTTTAACAATTTCTCTTTTTTCAAATCTTAATTCTTCCATAAAAACTTTGGCAACATCCTTAGAAGAATATACAAAAAGCTCATTTTCAATAGGCCTTGATAATCTTTTAGCTAGTTCAAAAGCAGCCTTTAATCTAATTGCCTTAACCCTTCCAATTCCTTTTATTTTTTTCAACTCTTCTAAAGAAATCTCTTGCAATGCTCTAAGCTCATTTCCAATAAAACTATTACTCAATGAAATCACCTTATGAGCAAGTTGTATAGAAGTTTCATCCTTTGTACCACTCTCAATGATTATTGCCAACAATTCTGAATTAGATAAACAAGCTTCACCATATAATTCTAATTTTTCATATGGTCTCTCATACATTGGCAATTCTTTTACCTTTAAAGTCAATCAAACATCCTTCCTATAGCCCAAAGTTTAAAGTTTATTATATATAAATGCTGCAATAATCATACCAACTATACTTGCCACATTTATTTTTATACGTAATTCTATACTAATCTTTAATATGCTTAAATCTAGTCCAACAGGTCCACTTGTTCCAAATTCTTCTCCATAAGCAAGCCATGAAAGCCAACTAACTTGTGAAGCAAATTTAGCAATTAACCCTCCTATAACAATTCCACATAATAAAAATATCAAAAGTATCCACAAATTTTTTTCTCTAATCATTTTAGTTTTGTTCCTTTCCAAAGGCATAAAATAATTTGAAAAGCCATCAAAATTTATGTACTATTTTTTCAAATCTAACCTTTATCTTTTGTTACGGATTATTACATTTTAACATGTATGTATTATATATTCTGAGGTCATTTTTTTCAAGTTTTTTTCCTAGTTTTCCATTTTTTTATCATTTATTTTTTTATACCACCATGCTACAATTTACTTAAGTACTAAACCAACTAAAGGAGCATGTCAATGTCAAATTATAAATACATTTATTTACCCATTTCATATTTAGAAAAAGAAAACATATCTAAAAAAGATTTTTTAGAAAATTCCCCAGAAACTCAAGATTTTCTTAAAAAATTAACAAATAAAATTTCACCATTTACAGAAATACATAATATATTTTTAGTCTCTGATGAATTTATATTAGTTACTAAAAACAAATCCAATATAATATTTGAAAATCAAACATACTTTAATAAATTCAAAGACTTTATCTTAAATTCAAATTTAAAAAAACATATCAATTTTGACGATAAAAAAAGGGAAATATCAATTAACTCTGATACTCCCCCAATATTTTATAATATTTTAAATGAATTTTTAGTATAAGTAATTTTGTGGATTTTGGCATATTCCATTAATTCTAACTTCTAAATGCAAATGTGGTCCTGTTGAATTTCCTGTACTTCCAACAGTTGAAATAATTTGTCCTTGTGACACATATTGTCCAACTGAACAATTAACAGTACTACAATGTGCATAGTAAGTTTGTACACCATTTCCATGATCAATAACAACCAAATTACCATATGTTCCTTTTGGTCCAGCATATGTAACTGTACCAGCAGCTGCCGCACCAACAGGTGTTCCTTTTGAAGTTGCTATATCTAATCCAGTATGTGTTCCTCTACTACGTTTACCAAATCTAGATGTTATTGTTCCAGATACAGGTCTCGCCAAAGATATACTTATTGCTTGATTACTATATGAAACAGTTTGCGATGTATTAACCTTTCCAGAATAAGAACCACTTGATGTAACAGTTGATTTAGCTGTCACTACTGGAACTACTGGGGCAGGTGCAACATACAAACTTTCCACAACAGCATCAGTAGATGACTCTTCTAATTTTTCTGAAGAATACTTAGCAACATATGATATAGAATTTGCATTAGTACTTTCTTTACTTTTTAAAGTTTCAATTATACTATCAGCCTCTGTAGCAGTCGCAACATACGCTTTTTCCTCACCATCAAGCATTATCGCAAAATCTTTGTAATAAGGTGTGCCAGAAGCTATAACAGTATCAAACACCTCATCTTCATTTGCTTCTACTTCTTTTTTTGAATAGCAAACCTCATATTCAGGCATTTGATCGATTTCAACAAAAGCGATTTTGTCACCATCACCAGATTTTATATATTTTTCTATTCTTTCCTCTAACTGCCCTTTTGTATCAGTATATCCTATAATTTCTCCATTTAACTTTACAGCATACATGGGTCTAAATAAAAAATATAAAATACCTATAACAATTAAAAGAGCAAAAGTTAATATTAGTACTAATTTTATTGATTTTCTAAAATGAATAAAAAAAGTTTTCATTTATCTCCCTTTCCAAACTTCATACATTATACATTATATTTATTTTTTTCTCAAAGTCAAATTATTTCATTATCATTATCTTTATATAATATATCTTTCAAAAACTCCATTTTTTTCTGTTTTTCTAATGATTTCTCTAAACATCATGGGAAACAACGTTTTCATGCATTTTTATTTGAAGAATATTTTTTAGAAAAACAGACATAATAAATACAAACAGCAATTGTACTCATATTTTTGTACAATTAATATCACAAAGAAAAAGGAGAAAAAATGGCAAACTTAAATCAAATAGAATTACAAAACCTTAGACATCTCATAGGTTTACAAGATACTAATTTTCAAAAACTAACTAACTATGCTAACACATGCGCAGATCCACAAATAAAACAATTATTTACAAAGTCAGCACAAGACACATTAAATACAAAACAAAAATTGATGTCATTTTTAACAGAATAAAGGAGGAAAAATGGAAGAAAAGTACATGGTAAATGATATTTTAGAAGGCTCTAAAAACTCATTAAAATCCTATGAAAATGCAATTGTAGAATCAGAAAACACTAACTTAAGACAAACTCTTCAAGAAATAAGAAATTCTTGTGAAACATTTCAATACGACTTATATAGAGTAGCAAATTTAAAAGGATATTATACTCCTGCCACACCAGCAAGCCAGTCAGAAATAAGCCAAGTAAAAACTGATTTACAATCATAATGAAAACATAACTCCTTGTAAAGATTCTCTTTACAAGGAGTTTATTTATACTAATTTATCACAGTTTCTTCTATCACATAAAATTCTTCTAATTTCCATAGTATCGTCTCTTACCGTATAAAATATAATATAGTTTTTCACATAAATTCTATAATAAGTATTTTTTCTTTTATACTTAGAATTATATTTTTCAAAACTCTCTGGGCATTCGCTTCTCTTTTCTATTTCTTTAATTACATCATTATAAAAATTCTCAGCCGCGATTTTATTTTGAAGTTTATAAATAAAGTATTTTAAAATACTGTTAAACTGTTTTATAAATGTCTCTGTATATTTTACCATATACTTATTTCTCGCCATCTAGTGTCCTCCTAGCTATATGCTTAAATTCTTCATGAGAATAATATCTAGTATTAGGATCATCAATTTCTTTATCCGATTCATCCAATGATTTTTCAATATATTCTTCATATTCCTTATCACTAATTAATTTAGAATACTTTTCTAGACTCAATACAACCATTGAACCATAACCATTTTTAGTTAAATAAACAGCCTCATCCTCTTTTAAAACTAATTTTTCTATCTCAGGATACTTATTTCTTAAATCTGATACCGGTCTTATATTTATCATTTTCATCTTCCTTTCAAAATATTATCATTATTCTATCATTATTTTATGATATTTTCAACGTTTTATTTAACAATATTATCTTGCACAAACATTTCTCAACTTTTTAGCTCCACCCACATATACTAAAATTAGGTGATAAATATGGAAACACTAAAACTAGGTTCTACCGGAACCATTGTGCAATACCTTCAAAGCACATTAAAAACACTAGGTTTCTACTCTGGAAATATTGACGGAATCTTTGGAAATCAAACAAAAAATTCAGTAATAATTTTTCAAAGAGAATTTGGAATATCAGCAGACGGAATAGTAGGACCAAACACTTGGAACAAACTTTCTTCATTTTTTTACATCGTTCCTACAAATATTTCTTATGGCTCAAATATATTAAACATCAATTTAAAAGGATTTCAATCAAAATTTCCATTTTTAGAGCAAGGTAATATTGGATACTCTGTTTTAGGTCAAGGCTTAAAATACATTAAATTTGGGCGTGGAAACAAGCAAATTTTTTATAGTGCTTCTATTCATGCAAACGAATGGATCAATAGTGTATTATTAATGAAATTTCTTGAAAATTTATCTTTAGCATATTTAAATAACTCTACAATATGGGGAGTTCCAGCATCTTATTTATTTAATAACTATTCTCTTTACCTTGTCCCAATGGTCAACCCAGATGGAGTTGACTTAGTTGTAGGTAATTTGGCCAAACATAACCCACAAAAATATGAATATACTAAACGTCTATCACAAAATTACCCTCAAGTTCCATTTCCACAAGGCTGGAAAGCAAATATAAATGGTGTGGATTTAAAAAACTACCAACCATTCTCTCAAAGCCTTGTATACATTTAACTACACGACTTTGCATTTTTGATTTTCATTTATTAATTCTTCGATTTTTATAAATTCATCTAGATTTTCATTAATAGAATTTAGTTTTGAAAAGTTAAAATATATGTAAACATTTTTGTCTTTATCGATTTCTATTTTATTGATTAATCTGTACAAAAATATTTTATCTGGATTATCAAATTTCAAAAAATTTGCTATTAATTCATCTAATTTTTTTTCTTCTTTTGTGTGATTTTTACTCTCAATTTTATTATCAAGTCCAATTAGGTTTTCTTCTAATTCTTTCTTTTGTTCATATAATTTTGTTTTTTCAAAATTGAATTTCTGTGAAACTCTAACATAATCTTCCTCTTGTAAAACACCTCTTAACTTATCCATATACATCTTGTCTAAATTATTATTTATATCCAATATAGCTTTATCAATTTGTTCAATTTTTTTCTTATATCCTTCTCGAATATCAAGAGTTTTGTTTTGATATTTTTCATAAATTGAATAAAAAATTTCTTTGTCAGCGTATATTTGGCATATCTTTTTTACAATATAAATAATATGCTTTTCAAACTTCTCGTAATTCATGTTTAGTGGATAGCACCCACGTTCTTTTGCATCACTACAAGTTATATATGGATGTGATTTTGCATTTCTTTTAGAGTTCTTTTTAAGTACTATTTGCAGTTTTCTTTTGCAATGATAACAGTAAAGTAATCCTCTTAATAAATAATCATATTTTAGTTTTGTATTTGTTCCTCTTTTTTCAATAATACATTGTACTTTTTCAAATGTGTCTTTATCAATAATGGGCTCATGAGTATTTTCAACTCTTATATGTTCTTCCTTGTCAACTGTTCTAAATTTCTTAACTTTATATGATATGATAGATCTTTTATTCTGAACGGTATTTCCGATATAAACCTCATTTTTTAGCATATTGCATAAAGTTACTTCATTCCAATTATAGTTTGTCTTATTCTGATCTTGTATTAATCCTGTTTTTCTATAACCTGTTGGAGATAGATATTTGTTTGAGTTCAAATAGTTAACTATTTCTACACTACCATGTCCATTTGCATACATATCAAAAATCTTTTCTACAACATCTTTAACTTGCTCATCAATAATTAGTTTATTTTTTATACTAGGATGTCTTTTATAACCATAAGCTGGTATACTACACATATATTCTCCACTTTTTTGTTTTTCTTTGTATACGCTTCTGATTTTCTTTGAGATGTCTTTTGCATACATATCATTCATAATTGCTTTAAAAGGCGTTATATCATTATTTGTGCTATCTATATATGTATCTATTCCATCTGTTATCGCAACATATCTAACATTATTTTTTGGAAAATAGTCTTCTATATAAAAACCTGTTTTAATATAATCTCTTCCAAGTCTTGATAAATCCTTTGTTATTACCATATTAATATTTTGATTTTCTATATCTTGCAATAACTCATTAAATGAAGGTCTGTCAAAAGTTGTACCACTTATACCATCATCAACATATTCTTTAACTAAACATAAATTATTCTCCTTTACATATCTTTGCAAAATTTTTCTTTGATTACCGATACTTTCGCTTTCTTGCTTGTCGCCATCTTCTCTAGATAGTCTGATATACATTCCGTACTTTAAAATTTTGACTTCTTAAATCCAGCATTTAACCTCCTATCCGTAATCATCTATGTAAATACTATAACGTGCTCTTTAAAATTTTGCAAATGTTTTGTAATAATTACTTACTTTTTACTTTTATACTTTCTAAATAATCCTTAAAAACTAATCCTATTGTTTCTCCAATATTTTGCTTTTCTTCTGTAAAAATACAATATGTATTAAACTCTAATTTATTATCTTTAGTGTTGTTTTTATTCTCATACATTGTTTCCTCCTAACCAAACCTAAATTAAGAATTGTTATTTGGCTAGGCATTTAAGAAAGAATTACCGGAGGCGTGCTTGTTGCACGTCGAGGATTTTCTTTCGCAAAATAACAACGCCAAATGGCGATTATTAATTTAGGTTAATACAGAATATTAAAGAAAATGGCTAAATATGACACTTAAAATAAGTGTATTTGTCAATGTGCAATTTGATTACCTATACACATAGGCGAAAAATTATAAAATTATCCCGATATTTTTATAATTTTTTATCTTCCTAACATAAACAGCGATTGAGAATTAAAAACGTTATGGGCAAAAATGAAAAAATTTTTTCTTTATAACCTTAATAGCAGTTAAAACTCAAAAATATGACGGGTAAAATGGAAATTTCTTGACAAATAAAAAAAAAAGAAGTAAGAACTTTAGTATCTCAACTAATTTTCTCACTTCTTCACTTAATAATATTGTTAACAAATTATCTTATTACTTATGATATTCTTCATAAATTTTTTCTAATATTGAAAAATCTTCATCATGAATACGAAACATTGCAATTCTTATAGAAATAACTGAACTTCTTACAGCATTTGGTGTACAATGTTGTTCTCTTGAAATTGCAGGTAACGTTTCTTTTTTAAATTCAGTTGGCTGTAATCCATAGTATCTAATAAATCTTTCTTTTTGTAAATCAGTTTTCTTGGGTAATTTAAGAACTACATTATAGATTTGTTCTTTATATCTATCAGAAATATTGTATTTTTTCATATAATCTAAAAGCCAACCTACTAAATCTCTTCTATCTGTAAATTTACTTATGTTATACCACCTCCGATTTAAATAATTTAATAATCGATTATCAATCATGGTATAACGTATATTTAGCTATTTGTCAGCGCTCTTTTTAAAACTTTTATAAATGATTTTTGGAGAGCATTTTTTAATGCCCAAAATTCGCCAGCTTGGTGTTTTGACACCATTTTTGCTGTTTAGGGACTTTTCCCTAAAACCTTTTTAGCCCGCTGGGAGAATATTTTTTATAAAAAAACTGTGAAATTTAATTCACAGTTCACGAATTTTTTTTGAAATTAATCTAAACTATTTTTTATTGCATTAGCAACTACATTAGCTAATCTAACAGGTACTGCATTGCCTACCATCTTATATCCATCAGCTACATCTGTATAATAGAATTGAAAGTTATCTGGAAATGTTTGAATTCTTGCACATTCTCTAACTGTTAATCTTCTATATAAATATTCTTTTCCTTTTACAAATTCTCTTTTATTTTTTTCTACAAATGTCATTTTGGGTGCTTGAGGATGTATAGGAGCATGTCTTCCTCCAGCTTGTATTGTAAATGATTGTTCATCCCAACTTCTAACACGATTTCTCGACATATATATAGTAGAAAATCCCCCTGTCATATACTCATTATTGGGAAATTTACAATAAACTCCATTTGTTTTATTTTTTTCTAATGCAGGAATAGCTGTATCTTGTAGATCTCCAATAGCCTCTTTTAAATTTACTTTCTTACCTAATGGTTTTGGAAATTCAAATTTTATATTTAAGTCTTCTCTAAATCCTATGTAAAATACCCTTTTTCTGTCTTGTGGCACTCCATAATCAGCAGCATTTACCAAATATAAATTAACATCATAACCTGTTTCTTTAAACATTTTTATAAAATTTTGTACTGCATCCTTATGTTTTTCTGCAAGCATTCCTGATACATTTTCTGCAACAAAAAATTTTGGTTTTTTGTCATTTAAAATTTTTATAAATTCATAAAATAATTTTCCTCTATCATCATTAATACCTTTGCATGCTCCAGCTTCACTCCAACTTTGACATGGTGGTCCTCCAATTATTCCATCACATTCAGGAATCTCATTTAATGGTATTTTTCTTATATCTCTTTTATCTAAATAATTGCTATGGTTTTTCTCATAAGTTTCCCATATTGATTTATCAAATTCATTTGCCCATTCTATTTCAAAACCAGCTTTTTCAAATCCTAAATCTAATCCCCCAGCCCCTGAAAAAAGACTAATAACTTTCATAAATTCCTCCTTATTTGCTGTACGTTATTAAATATGCTACATTTAATATAGCTGGATTATCTGGATTTTTTATTTTTACTTTTGTCATATTTAAATCACTTTTATTAACAAAATCCTCAAATTCTTTTCTATCTTCTTTACTAAAATCTGCATATTTTTCTTCATTTATTATTGCAAAAAAATTAAACTCTTTACTTAAATCCTTTTCATATATATATTTAAACACTGTCCATGGATTTTCTATTCCCCACATTCCACGAACTCTTAAATATGTAATTCCTAATGGATCTACTTTATTAACTCTACCTAGTTCTCTAGTTTCCGAAAACTCTACTCCTGGTATTGCTTCAACTCCATCTTTAATTTTTGTTTTTATTTTAGTATATGTTTCTTCACTCGCACAATAATCTAATCCATAAACAAGACTTAAATTCATCAATTTATTGTTATCTACTACACCAACTGCATAAATTATATCCTTCTCATACCATTCCTCTGCATCTCTACAATGTAAACTTATCATTGGACTATCTGCAAACAATTTATGTTTTGGATATGATGAATTCAAAGCTAATGAAGCATTATTATTTTCTATCTTTTTAACTTCTATTGCATCACCTTTCTTTAGCATTGCATCTGGTGGATTAGAATTGTTACCTAAATAGCTAAATACTTCACTTATTTTTTCTAATCGTTCTTGTTCATTTGCTATTGCATATGTACCTGCAAAAATATCTTTTATATATTCTTCAAGTGCATCTCCCATACTATTTGCTCTATTATGATTACTATAATATTCTTTTAATTCAAATGAAGGTGTTTGCACCAAATTAATAATTGCTTTTAAAATATTGTTGTTCAAATTTTCATCATCCTTTCTATTATTCCAAAATAATACTATCATACTTTTTTATTTTTTTCAATTATTATATGTTTTTTATCCAACCAAATTTTCTATAGTATTCTTCATTACTATATGGGTATATAAAAATAGTTTTTTCTTTTCTTTTTATAAGTTTGGAAATTTCTTTTAAATCCGATTTAACTCCTACTTTTTTTAAGAGATTTATTTGATTTAAATGACATTTTCGTATCTTCTTAAAACTCCCACATGGACACTTATAATAATCTTTTGTATTGTCCGTTTCTATAGCATTCAAAATATCATATATTTTCTGTATACTATTAACATTTAAAAATTCTATATAGAATTGAATTATTCCTTTTATACCATGAAGTCTTTCTCCATATGGGGTCCTCCCATATTTATTATAGTACATAACACTATAAAAATAATTTACCACAAAAGTTTGAAACCAATTTAATAATGTTGGATTTTTCATAAATTGAATTTTTATTTCTGTTTCTATTCCAAGACATAACGACTTATCTATATTTACATGTTCAAATGATTTTGATATTTTATTAGAAGTTTCTCTTATTATAGGAAGTTCCTTAGGAAAAACTAATGGAACCTCCATAACAATTGTAAAGTCATCAATTAATGGAACCTCATCGTTAGTCGCATATATTCTAACTTTTCCTTCAATCATATACTTATCATTTAAGAATTCCATATGTAAGTGTGGATATTCCTTGTTTAGCTCAATAAAATTTAATTCAATGTTATTCATCTATATATTTCTCCAAGGTTTTACTGTCGACACTTGTACAGGTGCCTTGCCTATATTTTTTAAATTTAACTCATTTAGGCTTTGTTCAACTAATTTGCTTCCCAATCCATTTTTTAATGCCACTAAATATTTTTCATCATCATAGTCCCTTGAAACAACTAAATCTTTATTTACTTCTATAAGCCATTTAAAAAATTGATTTGCTGTCCTATCAGTCCAATAACCAGCTAAATTATTTTCTGGATTTACCGGATTTGGAATAACCCATTCGTTTCCTTTTTTTCTTATTGTATATTTATTAACATTTTCTATTAAAAAAGTTGAATGATCCTGAATTTGCAACTTTGAATATATATTTAATTCATTAATAACAAATTCTAATAATTCTAAAAGCGATAAATTTGGATTTGCAAATTCTCCAATCCTTGCAACTAAAGTAGTAATAATTGCCGAATTCGGTTTGTCATTTTCCCTTATATTGTAGTAATATATATCTCTATGTCTTTTTAATATTTGAATAACTCTTTGTAAATTCGATTTTCGAGTTGTATTTGGAACATCTTCAATAGTTGCTTCAAAGATTCCTTTTTTCTCTCTTTTTTTATAATCTAAAAATGGTGCATTTATATCTTGAAACCATTTTGTATATCCTTTTGCATTGCTATTTCCCCAATCATACACGTTATTTTTCTTAATAGTTATGGCGATTGAAGTATTCGCATACTGTTCTAATACTCCCTGTGCAACTAAATTTCTTATTATTCCTGATTTTTCCTGTACAGCAGGCACAATATCCAATTTAAATCCTATATTATCTTGAATATTAGCATAATCTATTATCCAACATGTATCATCCTCTTTTACTGTTCTTCCGCTATTTATTAAAACATCTCCAATACTATTTTTTATTTCTTTTGGATTGGTGTTTTCCTTTTTTTGGTTAATCTCACATATAAAGTCCAAATCATAGTCAACATCTTTTCCTTCTGTAAAAGGTCTTACTACCGTTCCTAATGCAAAAGATCCTTGAGGATAAATATCTACATCTAAACCTTTCGCACACAATTCTTTAGCTACATCTTTATATTTACTTTCAGCATTTTCTGCCATAGTTTCAGTTATATCGATCTTTTTTATTATTTCTTCTAAATTTCTATTTTTGTCACCCATATTATTTATTCCTTCCTATTTAAAAATTTTTTTATATTTTTCATGTAAATCAACTGATTTAAAATTATGTAAAAAATCAGGCACTTTATATCCAGTTTTTCTTCTTTCAAATATTTTAGACTGTATTTCTTTTAATATTTTTTCATCTTTGCTCTTAAGATATATGTCTTCTAATATTTTTATTTCTATTGATAGCTTTGCATAATTCTTATACTTATCATACAAGCCATAAATCTCTATAGCAATACTAACTACTGTTATAACAATTACCTGCCACAAATCTATAAACAAAATTACTAATGTTAGTATTAATAACGTTGTAAATACTATTTTAAATATAGCATATATTTTATCTTGTTCTTTATCCCACCATGTGTTTTGTTTTTGACATTTGATAATTGCATCTTGCATTTCTAAGTCATCTGATATATTTGTATACCAATCAGCTACTCCATGTTCTGGTGAATCACCTGTTGAATTTATTTGTTTTTGGTATTCTTTCTTATATCTTTTAATTGTTTCATATATTTTCTCTTCAATTTCTTCTAATTTAATACCATCTATTCGATCATCAATAATTTCAAATTTATATAATGTTATATCAACAAATTCTTGTATAGTAGCAGCATATTTACATTGATCACTGGATAATTTATTAATTAATCCAAATATTATTGCAAAAATTAAATTTATTACTACTACAATCATTTCATTAATGTTATTATTTTCTAATATTTTTACCAATATTATTCCAGCTATTAAAATAATAAATGAAATTATTCTATATCTATACATTTCACGATATAACATTTTTTGTGAAAATATTGCTTCTTTAATTTCTTTTGAATTTTGTACTTCATTTATTTTATTCAATTTCTTTTTCCTCCTCATTTCCCATCACAAATAGCCTTAATTATTTTTAATTAAGGCTGGAAATCTATTCTTTTTTTGAATTATGTATTTCATAGCAGCTCCTTTCCAGAGCCACACAGAAGTTTGTTGCTTTACAAATTTTATCATTTGTATTATAATAAGTATGTATTGAATTCTTGGCGGAATTTATACTTATTATGGGCTATATTCGTATGGCTCTTTTCTTTTGTTTCTTTAATGACTAACTATTTAAAAGTCAATTATATGTATCTTTTATATTCTTTATCTTTCTTTACATTATCTATGTAACAAATAAATTTATCAATTTCATCTTTATTAGGTTGAGCAGAATGTATATTTTTACTTTTATTTCTATAATTCTTTTTGAAAACTGTATCATACCTTACTCCAGGCATATCAGAAAATTTTTCAACCTTTATTTTATCAGTTTCATCTCTATCAATACAATATATTTGATCGTTTCTAAGTATTTCTTCATCTAAAACATTTTCATTATTTGTGGTAAAAATCAACTGAGCATTTGAATCTTTTACTGTAAATAATTCTAATATTAGTTTTACTAAATCTAAATGAAGACTATTCTCTATTTCATCACAAATTAAAATAGCATTTTGCTTAATAGCATATAGTGAATTATATACCAAAAACAATAGTTTTTTTGTTCCTGTTGATAAATCATCATAATCTAATTTGGAATTATTTTTATCGTAAATCACAATTTCATCTTCTTCATCTTCTTTTGATTTTTCTAAAGTTATATACTCTATTTTTTTATCTACCAATTTAATTACCTTGTTAACCATCTCTTTATCTTGTTGTAACCAAAAATGTAAATTAATATATTGAATCGGATCAATTAGAAAAAAATCTCTCGATGTTTGAGAATATTTAACATAGTGTTCATAAAAAGTAGTATAAAATCTCATCTTTTTATTAAATTGATTATATAAGTTATCATCTACATCTTTATAATCAATCGCTAAACTTTCTTTATGGTTATATTTATAACCTATTTCGCTCTCTAATTTTTCTTTCTTTACTGATACTATAGTTTCTGGTTTATCCTTAATCTTTTTTCTGTAAGATAAACTTTCAATAACTTTATTTTCCAAATTATTTCCTAAATAATAATGTAAATCATAAGTATAATATCCAGGTTCTTCTCCACTTTCTATATACATCTCAACTTTAATATTTGACATTTTATCCTTATGTTTATTATTTTGGCTTGGTAATATATCCAATAAATTTTCTTTTAATTCAAATCCTTCTTTTTTGGTTTTTAAAGAAATTTTATCATTTTTATATTTGTCGTCAGAAAAGCTTAAAAATGTTCCGATTGCAGATATTGCTTTTATAATACTTGTCTTACCAGATGCATTTCCACCTATGATTCCTGTAATTTTATTAACATATACTCCATTTTCTATCTTTACAACTGTATTCTGTTTTTCTTTTTTTCTAGGAACACCTATAAAGTTTAATTCAACTGGTGTATCTATTCCTGCGACATTATCAATATATATATAATTAAACATTTTTATTTCTCCTTTTCCAAGATAATACATCATATCCAAAATTTTGTCAATACTCAACACGAAAAAAATCGTATTGAGTATTTTCTTGAGAAATATTTTAACATTAATTCGCATACAGACTCTCCAAAAATTCTTTAGTATATTCTCTCTGATTTTCATAATTAGAAATATATTTTCTATGCCTTTTATTATTCATTTTATTATTAAATCTTATATTATTATCTTCCACTTTTTGATGGATAGCCTGTCCATTTTTTGATTGATAAATGTATCCATTATTTAATGGATATGGTACATCATTTATATAAATTTTTCTTTTAATTATTTGCCTATTTTCATTTCTTATAATTTCTACTTTCACAAAATTTTTATCCCTTAAATCTGATATCCAACTTGAAACTGTTTTAGGATGTACTCCTAATTCTTTAGCAAAATAATTATTTGTTGCAAAACAATATCCCTCTTTACTAGCAAGTGATGTTATAATTGCATATAATAATTTCTCATTTGCTTTTAATTCCTTATTGTATAGTATTTTTGATGGTATTATTGAATAGTATCCAACTTTATTTCTTTGTTTTTCTTCCATTTTTCCACTCCAATTCTAACAGTAAAAATCCAATAAAAAACAGAATATTTCTTTTAAATCGAAATACTCTGTAATATAGATGATTACTGCGTTTTATTTACTTGTTTTTGTGGTTGAAAGTTTTTAAAGTCCACAGGTATTGATTTAAATCTACAATTTCCAGCAGAATGGGAAACCGCTAGGAAGAACAAATTTGCTCAAGGTTACACAAAACCAGGTCCACGAGACTACGTTGGAACTGCTCCACTTGTAGCACAAGAGGCTTTGGCATTATATAATTTTACTTTACAAAAAAGTTTTTCTCTAATTCTAGCCTATCACACACAAGGAGAAACAATATATTGGAAATTTTTGAATTATCTTCCTCCAAATTCATATGAAATAGGACGACATTTCAGCCAAGTAAGTAGCTATTTATTAGAAAGTACTCCTTATACTTCAGGTTTTGCAGGATATAAAGATTGGTTTATTCAAAACTATAAATTACCAGGATATACAATAGAAAGTGGTCTCGGAGAAAATCCATTACCAATATCTCAATTTCAAGATATCTATAGCAAAAATATTGGAATTTTAATTCTTGGAATGTTATTAATTTAATCCCCAAATAAAAGCATTTGTTACTTCAATACAATCAAATGCTTTTATTTCTACCATTATTTTCTTAATTTCTAAAACAAATATATAAACACACATTAACGATAACCATTAATGATTTATATATTTGTATTCTAACGAGTCTCCCTCAACAAAAAAATAAACCCAAATCGTTAAACTTTTTTGTCTAACAATTTGGATTCACTTTATAACTCATATATTTTTTTTATTATATTTTATTGACTAATTGATGTTGAAGTTTCAAAACTTGTACGATCGAAATTTGTATTACTTGGTAATATTACATTTTGTATTGATCTACAACCAATAAAAGCATAAGCGCCTATCTCTGTCAAATATATATTTTTTCTAAAATCAAGTGTTCCACTAATACTTGCTGAATTATAAAAAGCATAAGTGTCTATTTTTTTCAATTTAGAAGGAAATTCTTTATTTCCAGAAATATTTGGCCAAGACTCTTCTAAAGAATCTGTGCTTACTATTGTCATATTGCCATTTACACATCCTGCAAAAGCACCTTCTGGAATAATCTCTACATTATTATTAAATACTATTAACTGTAATCCAACACTTCCATAAAATGCATACTTTCCAATCGCAGTTGTATCAATCCAAATATATCTTAAATTACTGCAATTAGCAAAAATTCCTTGAGATGAAGAATCCGCATCAGGTATTGTAGAATATGGCCCAAAATGGATTTCATTAACACTTTTAAAACCTCTAAATGCCTCTAAGTCCATCTCTCTTGCATCACAATAGAAATAATTAATATTAGTATTTGATGAAAAGCTTTCTGCCACAACCCTTTGGATTGTATTTGGAATTCTTAACTCTTTAATATTTGACACAGAACTAAATGCCCCTTTAGCAATACCAGAAACAGGATCGCCATTAGGTTGATATGCCGGTATAACCATCTTATTCCAGTTATTATAATTACTATAATAACTATCATTTCTATGTGAATTACAATAATTCACATTTACACCTGTTATATATCCTTCACTATTATACAAGAAAAAGTTTGAAATTACTTCTGATTCTGAATAACATTCTTCTTCCCAATCTGGAATATTTAAATTAGCCTCTAACTCATCAAAAGTTTCTTTTGGCCTAGGATAAATTTTTCCAGATAACTTAATAGGATCAATAGCATATACCGTATGTGTAGCATCATTAATATAGTAAGTTGTATCATATGCTATATTAACATTTATTTTAGAAGTATCAACTTTATAATAATCATCTGAATCATTTGGATTAAAAAATTCTGTATCACCTAACATATCTACTCTATGTTTTAATCTCTGAGAATCGTCTTCCCCACAAATAGGCAATACTCCATTGTTTTCTAAATAGTATATTTGAGCCTTATTTTCTATCTCTTCTATATCAGCTCTCATATTACCGAATTGCTCCATCTGTATAGAATTTCTCGCATAAAAAGTCACAACTGATAATATAATGGTAATTACAATAATCATCAAAGTAACTGTAATTATTGTAACACCTCTTTCATTTGATAAACTTTTTTTCATATTAATTTTCTCCTATTACTTTTCTTCTGTTTTTTCTTCATTATCATCAACTTTAATTTCTTCAAAAAATTCTCTAAAACCTAGTGCAAATACAGCAATTACAATAAGTAAAAATGATAACGCTTTCCAAACGCCACTTTCTAGTAAGATAATCGCAAACATTCCTAAAGAAGCACTTATACAATATAAAATCATGACAGCCTCTTTTTGAGAAAATCCTTTTTTCAATAACTTATGATGCAAATGACCAGCATCAGGCTTCATAATAGCTTTAAGAGACTTATTTTTTACAACCCTTCTAATAATTGCAAAAACAGTATCAAATATTGGTAATCCTAAAATAATTATCGGTAAAACAACAACTAATGCAGTATATGTCTTAGCCACACCCAATATTGAAATTACAGCTAATGAATATCCCAAAAAGTTTGAACCTGTATCTCCAATAAAAGTTTTAGCAGGATTTAAGTTATATGGTAAAAATCCAACTAAAGCACCAATTAAAGATGTAATCATTATAATAGCCAATACTGGTGAATTACTTAATGAAAATACAATAAGCATTGATACACATGAAATTATAGATATACCAGATGATAAACCATCTAACCCATCTATCAAATTAATTGCATTTGTTATACCAACTATCCATCCAATTGTAACTATTGTTGAAACAGTATTTAAAAAATTCGTTGAATCTGCAAATCTTTGAAAAAATTCTATATTTGTTATATCAATTCTAATTCCTGAAGCAACAACTGCAGATGCAGCAAGTATTTGCACAATCAATTTTGTAACCGCTGACAATCCTTTAACATCATCTATAAAGCATGTACAAACAATTAATGCCATCCCTATAAAAAATCCGCATAATTTTAAATGATAATTTCCATCTGTTAAATTAATCTGATTTTCTAATGTTAAACTTACTAACAAATAAATTATTGATACTAAGAAGCCACATACAACAGCCACTCCTCCAAGTCTTGGCATTACAACCTTGTTAATTCTTCTTTCATCTTTTGGATTATCAACTGCTCCAAGTTTTTTTGCAAGCTTAATCGTTTTGGGTGTAATCATGAACGCCGTAATAAAAGCAAGCAAAAATGCAATAATAATATCACCCCACATAATAAAACTCCTTACTTCATATTTTCTTTTTCTATTTCTTTAATCATATTTAATCTTTCTAAATATCTTCCATTCAAAAATTCTGATTCTAACCAAGTGTCAACAACTTCTATTGCATCATCAAGTAAAATAAAATCTCCTGGTAAAACCAAAACATTTAAATTAGAATGTTCCTTTCCATCTTTTGCAGCCATTACAGAAGTACATATTCCAGCACGAACGCCTTTAAACTTGTTGGCCACCATTGACATGCCTATACCAGACCCACAAATTAAAATAGCCTTATCCTTCTCTTTATCCATTTTTTTACATACCTCAGTTGCAATAACAGGATAATGAGCAATCTCTTTTGAATCTGTACCACAATCTTTAACTTCAAAATTCTTACTAATTAAATATTTCTTTATTTTTTCTTTTAATTCATAACCTCTATGGTCAGCTCCTAAAAAAATCATCTAAAACTCCTTTTTTATCAATATATAGTAGTATATCATTGTATCCAATTCAATACAAGATTTTAAAAAACAAAAAGAGGAATAATTTCTTATTCCTCTTTTTCTAATTTTCATTAAATATAACTTTGTGGGTTTAATGTACTTCCATTATATCTTATCTCAAAATGCAAGTGAGGTCCTGTTGAGTTACCTGTACTACCAACTGCAGAGATATTTTGACCTTGCGCAACTGACTGACCAGCAGATACATATAACGCACTACAGTGTGCATAATATGTTTGGTAACCATTTCCGTGGTCTATTATAACTAAATATCCATAACTTCCTTTATATCCAGCAAATGTTACTGTACCTGAAGCAGCAGCGTAAACTGGTGTACCCGTAGAAACAGCCATATCAAGACCAGTATGGAATCCAGATGATCTATAACCATATGGTGATGTAATAATATATCCACTAACTGGTTTCATAAAAGCAGCTCCTGTTGCAGGAATTGATGCTCCAGCTGTTCCTCTTGCAGAAGAACTTCTTGCTGAAACACTTGCAGCAGCCTTAGCAGCAGCTATTTTCTTAGCTTCTTCCGCTTGTCTTGCTTCCTCTTGTGCTTTTTCATATTCTTGAACTTTTACTTCAACATCCTTATTTATTTCTGTCTTAGCAACTTCTGTTGTAGTCGTACTAGGATCTATTTCCTTAATATTTTTTTCTTGTTCTTCAACTTCGAGATTTAATTCTACTCCTTCAGATACTGAACTTTTAATTTCATTAATAACAGTTTCAGCCTCTTCTTGAGTATTAACTAAAGCTTTTTCATTTCCGTCTAATTTAATTGCATACGTTCTACATGTAATTTCAGCATTTTCCTTAATTGTAGCAAGTACTTCGCTTTCTTGTGTATCAGAAGCTTTATCATTACTTACTAATTCAAGGTCATACTCTGGCATTGCTTCGATTTTTATTGAAGTGATGTTTCCTTCCAAGTTATTTGCAAACTCTTCGATTTTCTCTTGCATTTTTCCTTTGTCTTCAACATATCCAATTACTTTACCATTTAACGTAACTTTATACAATGGTTTATATTTAATGTAAATGAATGATGCTATTATTAAAAGACCAGCCAACACGATTAGTGAGATTTTAAATAGTCTTTTTCCATAATATTTTATACACTTACTTACTATAAATATTCACTCCTTTTCTCCTATTTTTTTCGTCACGCAAAATCTATTATACCATTTGTAGCGATTTTTATCAATTTCCATATTTTATGGTATCCCTTTTTATATCATTTTATGCATATTTCAAGAAGTTATTTTTAAGTTTTTTCCATGGAATACTCGTCCTACCTTCCATTTTCTCTCATTTTCTCTATTATTTACCTGTTGACTTTCACTAAAAAAGCTGGAACACATCACAAAAATCGTCATTTTTCGACAAATCATATTTCTAATTTTTAGTCAAACTATACATATAAATTTAAAAAATTTTCCAAAATATAAAAAAACAAGCTACTATTATAAGTAACTTGTTTACACATTTAATTCTTATCGAACTATTTTTTTCTTCTATTTACAATATATGTACTACCCATTATAGATTTTGCTTGATGTTTTACTTGAGCACCAACTTCACCAATTTCCAAAGTATTTTTAAATCTTCCAGGAGTAACCTCAACTACTCCAATAGAAATAGATGTAAGTGGAAACTGTTCAATAATGCCACGTCTATTTGCAACTTCTATATACCCTTTTTCAACATCTTCATCATTATAATAGCCTAATACATATGTATCAAAATCAGAAATTATATCTCTACATATTTTTTCATAATCAGCAGCTCCTGTTATAGCAACAAAATCATCCCCACCAATATGCCCTATAAAACTATTATCCATACCTATGTTATGAATATTATCTACTATAGTTCTAGCAGTAAATTTTATAATTTCATCGCCATTCGCAAATCCATATGTATCATTATATGCTTTGAAATTATCCAAATCAAAATAAAACATAGCAAAACGTTCTTTATTAAGTAATCTCTTCTTCATCTCTGCTTGGATTTGAACATTTCCAGGCAATCCAGTAAGAGGACTAATTCTTCTATTATTTTGAAGTAATTTCAAAATGTTCTTGATAGTAAAATATAAATACTCTTGATCAACAGGCTTAATTATAAAATACTCAATAGATTGTTCAAGAATTTTTATTCTATGTTCTTTTTCCCAATTAGAAGAAATTACAACAATCGGAGTTATACTATTATCTTCATTTTCTCTGATATTCTTGCATAATTCTACAATATCTATATCTATTGTATCTTCATCAATTATTATCATATCTGGTATATTTTTTAATGCAAAATTCAATTCTTCCGTTTTTACAGAACTAAATTGATAATCTACATCATTTTTAAAAATCTGTTTTAATACATTTAACACGCTTTGCGTATTATCAATTATATAGATATCCTGAATCATATTTTTCTCCTTTGTTTATCTCCTCTTATATTATATATACTAAACTAGCTTTATTTTCAAGATTTTTTCATATTATTTAAAAATTTTGACAAATTCTCTGAATTCATAGTTGGGAATGCTTTCTTTAATCTTGTAACCTTTCTTTCCAACTTATCTTGTAATTGTTTTTGTTTTAATTTCAATTCACCCAAAAGTTCGTCTCTATCTGCTGCATGTGAAATTTTCTTTAAAAGCTTATAGTCATTATGCAATTTTAATTCTTTTATTCCTGAAAAATTAGTAACTGTTTTAATGTTAATAGCTTCAATTTTTTTCTTGATATTTTCTGTAATCTCATTCCAATTTTTAAGTTTAATATTAATCTTAACAAGACCAATTGTTGTTATAACAGTATCTACAAACATTACTGATATAGATAATACATCAAATATCTTTACATACATTATTGGAACTAAGTCAACTAAATGTTCTACAACAGGGTGGATTCCTTTCATAAATACAATTCCTAAAACACCCCAATACATAGAATTTAGTAAACATACCCTACCATGTATATTGAATTTTTTATTAGAATAATCCCAATACTTTGTTTTGAACACGATTTCCAAGAATAATCCAACAATATATTCAAATACAGATAAAACAATAACACCAAAAGCAAACAATACAAATATATTATCTGTAACATCTTTTAGTGATAAGTACATAATCATCGCACCATAACCATATATCGGACAAATTGGTCCATGCAAAAAACCACTATTAACAATTCTTTTTTGTAAAATAGATTTATATGTAGACTCTAAACCCCAACCAATAAAAGCATATACCATAAAATATGCTAATAATGTTACAACCTCATTCATATCAAACATATCCTCCTATATCATTGGAATTGCCACAAAAGGCGGATTTACCGCCTCCTGCTAATTATAAATATTATGGATTATATTCACATTCTCCTGAATCTTCTGCATATATTTGCTCTTCCTCGGCATACACTTTTACAGAAATTAAATTATACCCTTCCTTACAATCTAATGTAAGTTCATATTCCTTTTGCTCTTTTGGATTGTCAAATTCTAATGTTTTTTGTTCTCCATTAAAATCATATTCTATCTTTTTAATACCGCTATCATATGCCAGTCTTACATATATCTTACTGTAATCAGGTTCTGCTGTAAATTCTATTGTAGGTTTTCCAACATATACTTCAAAAGTCTTATTATAAGATCCTGTATTTTTGGCCTTATCTACTGCTGAAATCACTATCTCATTTTCCTCTGAAGCATTAATTTGAATATTTGTTTTTATTGTATATTTATCAACTCTCTCAGTAACTTCTTGTTCCTGACCACCATTAATTGAATATATTAATTTAGAAATTTCAGTCTCATCAGTTGCAGTAACAATTAATGTTGTTCCTTGTAACTTCACATTTAATTCTGGAGCTATTTTATCAACTCCAATATCTGTATGATAAGATTGAATATATTTTGAAATCACATTATTTTGAGCTGTGACAGTTACAAGAATAGTTGTATCACCTTTTGGAATACCTATGTTGTCTAACTTCATTGATGTCTCACCTTTACCTTTTTTCTGTTCTAGCTTTCCTAAAGCTTTTATTCCATCATCTGTAACAACTTCATCATCAGCTTCATCTGAAGATGTAGAACTATCATTTCTTTCACTCTCGTATTTATCAATTTCATCAACTGTTACATTACCTCTATACCACTGATATGAAACACTTTCTATTGGTGATGAATACGTTGCTTCTATCGAAAGAATATCATCATTAGCATTTAATACAATACTTGGTCCTTGATTCAAATTAGAGGCATCTAGACTACTAGTCACCTTACTATTTTCATATATTGAATATCCTGCTTTTCCTATAAAACATAATGCAAATAAAATCAACAAAAAAGCATATACTTTTATAATTCTTGCTGTATCTCCAGGATTTCTATGTACTTTTGCCTTTTTAGGTCCACTATGATCTAAAATTTGGTTCAACTTCATCCTTCCTTTCCTTATATACAGAATATTAATTCTAAATATAAATCATCTAAACTAACTCATAAATTTATATGAAATCTCTTAATTTTTCCTAATTATATTTGTTAATATCTGTCAACTCCCATTTTGCAAAAAAATTATATCATAACTAATTTTAAATTTAAACCACTTTTAAAAAAGAATTAAAAAAACTATAATCTTTTATTTTTCAAAAATTTTCACAAAAAGATGCAAGAACAAATCTGAAAAAATCAAAGATTTTTTCAGATTTGTTCGTGTGCGAAAATTTATGAAATAAATTTTCTGTGCAGTGTAGTTTTATATATTAGGAAAGTTTCATAACTTTCTCCTAATATATAAAAAAAGCTATATTTCCATAATCATGAAAATATAGCTTTTTCCACATATTAATTTATCAATCTTTTTAATCTAAAACCTCTAATCCAGCATATTTAGCCATCAATCTCTTATGTCCTATCTTATCAAATGTAATATCAACTTTTGCATCATCACCTTCTGCCTCAACATAATTAATTTTACCTTCGCCAAATTTCTTATGATATACCCTTTGTCCAGCTCTATATATACTTATATCAACCGAATTATCAGCCTTTTTAGTAATATTATTTAAGAAGCTTTCAGCAGTTCTAAAATTATATTGCATAACTGGCTTTTGTGACTTCACATCATCTGATTTGTATGAAGTAACATGACTATTTCCATATTTCCATTCATATTGATAATCTTCATATGTTTTCTTTGGTGCATCTTCAAAAGATTCATTAAATCCTTCTAATAACTCTTTAGGAATTTCTTTTATAAATCTAGAAACTTGATTACAACTTGTTGAACCAAATATTGTTCTTTGTCTAGCACAGCTTATAAATAAATTTTGCTTAGCTCTTGTAATTCCAACATAGCACAATCTTCTCTCTTCTTCTAATTCTTTAGGTTCGCCAATTGATTTATATCCTGGGAAAATTCCCTCTTCCATTCCAACTAAAAATACAGCAGGAAATTCAAGTCCCTTAGCACTATGTAAAGTCATTAATGTAACTGAATCTTCAGAATCATCTGTATTATCAACATCACTTGATAATGTAATTCCCTCTAAAAATTCTTCTAAAGAATTTTCAGCCATTTGTTCTTCAAATTCCATTGCAACAGTTAAAAACTCTTCTATGTTCTCAAGTCTTGTTTCAGCTTCCGTCGTATCTTCATCTTCCAAAGCTTTTGTATATCCAGTTTTATTCAATGTTTCCTTGATTAAATCTGAAATTTTTATATCGTCCTTTTTAGCTCTTAATTCTTCAATTTGAGAAACAAATTCTCTAGAATTTACAAAGACTCTGTTTAAGCCAAATTCATCAGCTCTTTTTATTACATCATACATTGAAGTTTCTGTTTGAATCGCTAAATTTTGAACATTATCTAAGCTTGTCTTTCCTATACCTCTTTTAGGTTCATTAATAACTCTAGTTAAACTTAAATTATCAGATGGATTTTGGATTAATCTCAAATAAGCTATAGTATCCTTAATTTCTTTTCTCTCATAGAATTTCAAACCACCTATAATTTTATAAGGAACATTCTCTCTTCTTAAAATATCTTCTATTGCACGAGATTGACTATTCATTCTATATAAAACAGCAAAATCATTATATGTCATATATTCTTCTCTACGAAGTCTATTAATATTTTCAACAACAAAATTAGCTTCATCATACTCATCTGTTCCTCTATATATGCTTATCATTCCACCTTTTCCATTTTCAGTCCAAAGCTTTTTTTCATATTTAGTTTCATTATTTTTAATAACTGCATTAGCAGCATCCAAAATATTTTGAGTACATCTATAATTTTGCTCTAATTTTATTATTTTTGTTCCAGGAAAATCCTTTTCAAAGTTCAAAATATTAGTTATATCTGCCCCTCTAAAAGAATAGATACCTTGATCATTATCACCAACAACTGTAATATTTCCATGTCTTGCAGCTAATATTGAAACTAAAGTAAATTGAGCCTTATTTGTATCCTGATACTCGTCTACTAACACATACTCAAATTTTTCAGCATAATATTCTAAAACATCTGGGTTCTCAGATAAAATCTTAATCGTATAATTTATAATATCATCAAAATCAATAGCATTATTTTCTCTTAATCTCTTTTGATAAAGTTCATAAACTTTAGCTATTGTCTCTTTTCTTAGTTCATTATTTGTTCTTAATTTATACATATCTGGCTCTAACATTTCATTTTTTGCATTACTTATTTCTGAAAGAACAGCTCTATCTGTAAACATTTTATCATCAACATTTAATTGTTTTAAACATTGCTTAACTAAAGTTCTTTGATCTGATGAATCAAAAATTATAAATGAAGATGTAAATCCAATTCTATCAATATATCTTCTTAAAATTCTTACACAAATTGAATGGAATGTTCCTATCCACATATCTTTTGCGACATCACCAACTAATTTTTCAACCCTTTCTTTCATTTCATTAGCAGCCTTATTTGTAAAGGTAATAGCTAATATATTCCATGGTTTAACATTTTTTTCTTGCATCAAATATGCAATTTTATGTGTTAATACTTTTGTTTTACCTGAACCAGCACCAGCAATAACTAAACAAGGTCCATCTGTTGCAAGCACAGCTTCTTTTTGTTTATCATTTAGTCCATCTATAATATCACTCATTTTAAAATTCCTTTCATCGTTTATACATTCGTTGTTACGAATTTATGTTTGCATTATATAAAAAAACTCGTTGTTTGTAAATAGATTTTTCTTTTACATTTCATTACTTTTTGTTTACATATAGGTTTAAAATAGATATGTCACACTTATATTGAAAATAAAATATTGAAAGAG
>ERZ825137.304-NODE-304-length-70551-cov-5.589083_pt1 | contig 70551 bp, 66 predicted proteins | sample MGYA00519873_ERZ825137 | MGnify/ENA primary metagenome ERZ825137 (study PRJEB31778, sample SAMEA3449190) | human gut metagenome | biome: human gut; feature: human-associated habitat; material: faeces | place: United Kingdom | collected 2010/2012 ...
AGTATTTATTTAAACATAATTTTTTTATATTTCAAAACTACAAAATTTTAAATTTAGAGGCTCAGATTTTTAATATCTGTAGCTATTTATATGTAAAACGTTAAAATCTGTTGAAAAAAAGCTACCAATTTTTAAGTTTGGTAGTTTTAACACTTTTTTACAAAAAAAAGAGTATTGAATAATCAATACCCTAAGCAAATTAAGTTAATCCTTAAATGCTTTTAAATACTGGAAGTATAAATTACCTATTTAACTACTTCCTGTTATTATTATGTGCAATAATTTTAAAATATACATTATTTTTGACAGTTTTCACAAAAGTAAGTTCCACGTCCACCAACTCTTATTTTCTTTATTTTATTTTTACAGTTTGGACATATTTCTTTAGTATGAACCTTTAAATAATCTTGATAATGGCCGATTACTCCTAAAGATGAGGTATAACTTCTTATTGTTGAACCTCCTAGTTCAGTTGCTTTTTCAATAATAGCTTTTGAAGAAATACGTATTTTATCACATTCATCTAAAGTAATACTTGATCCACTTCTATTTGGATTTATGCTTGATGCAAATAAAACTTCATCAACATAAATATTTCCTAAGCCATTTATAATAGATTGATCTAAAAGTAATGTTTTTATCGGTTTATTTTTATTATGAATAGCTTTATAGATGTATTCTTTTGTTAAAGAATCATTATCGGGTTCTATTCCTAATTTCTTTATTTCTTTTGAAGAATATACATCTTCAGTTTTTAAAGCTTTCATACGACCAAATTTTCTTGTATCATGATATCTTAAAGTAAAGTCATCAAATATGAATATTACATGCTCATGTTTTTCTATTGGCTCTTCTGCTTCCTTTATAAAATATTTTCCTTCCATACGCAAGTGAGAAATCAACGTATATTCTCCTAGATTAAATAGTAAATACTTACCAAAACTACTGACACTTTCAATCGTTTTTCCAATTAATATATTTTTAAATTCGTTTGTATCTTGATCAATTATGCGATCATATATAACATTTATATCTTTAATTTTATTTCCTGGTAGGCTTCTATTTAAAGTTCTTGCTACTGTTCTTACTTCAGCTATTTCAGGCATAACTTCACCTCATTTCCAACATCTTTTTAATAACATCATCAGAATCTATATCACTTAAACAACTGCTTTCTAAAGTCTTAAATAGTTCATTAAAATTACTTAGATTATTTTTTCCTAAAGGTAAACCATGTTCCATTATATCTATAAAACTTACGCCAGTTGAATCTATACTTTCTTTAATACAATAATCTTTAAAAGTTTGTTCAACCGGTGTAATTATTTTAGTCTCTGATTTGATATCATAACCTGATGATAAATAATATAGATAAAATAAACTGCATATATTTTCTAAATCAGTTGATTTATATATTTTCTTAGTTTCTCTAAAACCTACTATATTAGCAGTTCTTTCATAACATATACGATAAGTTTTTATCATATACATAATAAACACTATTTTTCTTCTTTTGTCAATTTGATTTATAATTAATTCATATGTTCTTCCAATTGGACTTTTATCAGACTTTGCTAAACTCATTTGATATAAATGCATAAGTTCGTGTATTAAAAATTCAAATGCAAATAATAAATCTATTTTTCTTGTATCAAAATATGCATATTCTTTATAAAAATTCTTTGCTATTTTTTGTAAAAATTTTTTCAATTTAATGGTATTAGCATAGATGGTATAATCAAGTTCATCGGTTAAATTAACAAATAAAGCATCTTTGTCAGTGGAAGAAAAGCTTGTTTCTATTTTTCTATCAAATACATGATGCTCATTTATTATAAATGCAAAATATTTAATAAATTTTTCATAATCTTCACTTACACCAATTAATTCTTTTAAATTAGAAAGTTCATCTATCACAAATTTATCAAGTTCCATATAACCACCCATTGAAAGTTATTATATCATACTTAATTATTTTGTTTCATATAAATTGATTCCAAAATCAGTTGATACTTTTAAAGGGACTTTTAAAGTAACTGTATGTTCCATAATATCTTTTACTATTTTTCCAACTTCTTCTTTTTCATTTTCAACAATATCAAAAACAAGTTCATCGTGAATTTGTAAAATCATTTTAGATTTGATATTACGTTTTTCAAATTCATTATCAATTTCAATCATGGCTTTTTTAATTATATCGGCGCTTGTTCCTTGAATTGGTGTATTTAAAGCAATACGCTCACCCGCACTTCTTACCATATAATTCGAGTTAAATAGTTCGTCAATTGCCCTTTTTCTTTTAAACATTGTTCTAACATATCCACAGTCATAAGCATCTTTTATAGTTAAGTCCATATAATTCTTTACTCCAGGATAAAGGGATAGATACATATCAATAAACTTCTTTGCTTCTTTTGGAGAAACTCCAATATTTTCACCTAAACCAAACCCACTTATTCCATAAACTATTCCAAAGATAACAGCTTTTGCTGTACGTCTTTCTTGTGGTGTTACTTCATTCATTGGTTTTTTGAATATGTCTGATGCAACTTTAGTATGAATATCATCTCCATTAACAAACGCATTTATTAAAGCTTCACTTCCAGAAAGATGAGCTAGAATACGTAGTTCTATTTGAGAATAATCACTTGATAAGAATAAGTCATTAACAGGCACGAAAGCTTTACGGATTAATTTACCTAAATCATCACGTGCCGGAATGTTTTGTAAGTTAGGATCAGCACTTGAAAGACGACCAGTACGTGTTAAAGTTTGTTTATAAATAGTATGTATTTTACCATCTTCATGAATAAATTCTTTTAAACCTTTTAAATAAGTTGAATTTATCTTTGTTAAGTTACGATATTTTATTATTTGTTCAATAACTGGATGTAAACCAAGTAGTTTTTCTAAAGTTGCTGCATCAGTTTTATAACCGCTTGTTAATTTCTTTCCATGTGGAAGATTTAACTTTTCAAATAAAACTTCACTTAATTGAATACGAGAAGCTATATTAAACTCACATCCAGAAAGATTATATATATCTTTACTAACCTCTTCTATTTCACTTTCAATGGCTTGTTGCATTTCATTTAAAATGTTTGCATCACACTTTATTCCTTCAATTTCCATCTTAGCAAGTACTTTTGATAAAGGAAGTTCAATGTCAGTATAAAGTTCATACATATCTTCAGACTTAATATCTATAATATTTTTGTCATGAGTATCATAAATATATTTAGCTTTCTCAGCAACAATGCTTTTTATATCCATTTTATTTTTTATAATATCATGTATTAAAGGAATAGATGAAGAATCATTATTCATAAGAAGGGCAACGTCATCTTTAATAACTTTGTTTAAAAGATAAGCAATTAAATTTAAATCATAGATAACATTTAAATCAAATCTATTTAAAAGCACATAAGCTTTCTTAACATCAAAAGTATATTTCTTTACATCTTTTGTATAATCAAATACTTGATCAATATCTTTTGCCTCTACAAAGAAAGCATTTGTTCCGTCAAAAAGCCCCATTCCTAAAACATTTGCCATATGATAGTTTTCATTGTCACATTCAATATAGAAACTTATCTCTTTTGATCTATCTATTTCATAAACACTTTCTAACTTTTTAAACTCAAATTCATGAGTACTCTCTTTTACTTCGTGAGAAGTCATGAGTGAATAAAACTCTAAATCACGATAAAAATCGTTTAAAGTATCTTTTGGACCAGTATATCTCATATCTTCAAAAGAGAAAGAAATCGGAACATCACGATATATAGTTGCAAGCTTTTTAGAAAAATATGCAGAATCTTTTCCTGTTTCAAGTTTTTCTTTTAATTTTCCTTTTATAGAATCAATATTTTCATAAACACCATCTAAAGAACCATAGTCTTGTAAAAGTTTTAATGCAGTTTTTTCACCTATTCCAGCAACTCCAGGAATATTGTCACTTGAATCTCCCATAAGTGCTTTTAAATCTATTACTTTAATTGGTTCAATTCCATACTCTTCTTTAAAGTTCGTTGGATTATATCTGGTATAGTCTTTTGATTTTAAAAGTTTTACTTCTACAACTTCAGAAATAAGTTGTAAATAGTCATGGTCACTTGTTATAACTGTTGCATCCCAGTCAGGATCTTCATCAGCTCTTTTAGCGAGAGTTCCAATTATATCATCAGCTTCATAATCTTCTATACCAATATTTTTTATTCCCATATGATCTAACATTATACGAGCAAGTGGCATTTGGCTTTTTAATTCTTCTGGAGTTTTAGCTCGTCCTGCTTTATAATCAGCATATTCTCTATGTCTAAAAGTTTTACCGATATCAAAAGCAACTAACATATAATCTGGATTTTCTTCTTTAATTATTTTATTGATCATTGTTGCAAATCCATATAGAGCATTTGTTACTACTCCCTTAGAATTTTTCATCAAATTTCCAGAATAAGCAGTTGCATAATAACTTCTAAACATTAAGTTATTTCCATCAATTAAGACTATTTTTTTCACGTTTATCACCTAAAAAAATTATACCACAAAATGGGTATAATTACTCTTTAATTAAATCAATTAAATCAACTATCTCTAAATTGTTATATTTTAATTTACTTAAATATACTTTAAATTCATTTAAGGTAAGATTTTTATCAATCTTAATAATTGATCCCCCTTTAGTATTATTTACATAAGAGGAAATATTAGAACTTTTTAATTCTATTGTTGGTTTTATTATAAACGATTTTGTACTTATACAAGCTGAATGATTGGATACATCAACAACACATATATTTTTATTTAAATTATTTTTCTTTAAAAATCGACGAATATCATTAAAATCATCTTCATTAGAAGAACCATTTATATATGTGATTTCTTTCCTATTTATTTCATCTTGTTCTTTTACTATTTTAGAAAATTTTATTTTTTCAGTTAATAAATATTCTTCAATAGTTTTATTATCAACTATTAAAGCCACATCTGTATCACTTACGTTTCCAATTATTACTTTATCTAAATGATCCATTACAGAAATTTCTGGTTTTATATAATCATAAACAAAGAAAGTTTCATTGAATGATCCAAAGTCATTCATTTTTAAATAACTTTCACGTTTATTTAATTCTCGTCCATTTTTACCAGTTATTATTGTATTGTCTTCAATAATAGCGTTAACGGGGCTTTCATATAAGGAATCTTCATACATCTTTATTTCTTTCATAAGAGGACTTAAATTTTCGACATAAAGTATTAGTCTATCTGATGCATAAAAGGATAAAACACATAAGGTTATTACAAGAGCATATTTAATATATTTCATATTTTCACCTATTTAATATATATGATGAATACTCATTTAAATAACTAAAAAATATTTTTAATCAGTTGAGATAAGAGTTATACGTGCATATCCGTTGCCTGATTTTGCACAAGCAGATGTTGGCGTTGCACTTGTACATGTTGTTGAAATTGTTTTAGTAGATTCTTCACTTGATTCTTGACAGTTATAACAATACATCACTTTTTTGGTTAGAAGTGTATTTCCTTTCAATTCATTTTTGATGCTTGTATATTTTGCTGTTGTTCCCATGCTTGGTACACATGTTACTTTAACCTCTGCATCATAGTTTGCTGAATTGTTTGTTACTTCATATGTAAGTGTTGATGTGTCTCCTATTTTCATTAGATCTTTACTTGTAAATGTAATTGCTTTTTTGTATCATCTACTACTGTTGAATACACATCTTCTCCATCTAATGATGCTGCAGTAAATATTACTGAAAAATCTTCATTGTTTTCGGATACTTTAGCATTTCCATTTATTATTAATGACGTTGATATGCTGGCAAATCCAATCATCATAAAAACAATTGCAACTATTATTGCACTCCTTTTCTTCATCTTTAACACACCTCATCTATTTTTATTTTTTTCAAGTAATGTATTTATAAATTTGGATAATTTATTATCCTTTAAATCATCGTGAGCAAAACCGATTTAAATTCCTTCAAAAGTACTTTGTAAAGCTGAGATGATGGAATCAACTTCAATTATTTCATAGTTATTTAATTGTTTATGTAACAGTTTAGAAAATGTTGTTTTTCCTGTTCTGCAAGTTCCTAATATCATTATATTTTTCATGCTATTCACCACTTTTTGGATTATAAAATATATTTATGAGTTATTTTTGAATTAAATTTTTATTATAATGGTTAAGTAAATAATCATATAATCTTGGGCATATATTTTCTAAATCAAGTGTTGAATTCTTTATTGCGTAATCAAAGATAACATTTAATTTATACGAATTGTCTAAATAACATAGTTTTATTTTATCACTGCTGATAATATGATTAGATAAGCAATGCATATTCCACTTATCCATACAATTATTATCAAGTGAAGAATATTTTTTAGAGTAACCCATTAATTCTAAATGTCTTTTTTTATAGTTTTTCGATTTTATTTCATCTATATCATTATATTGAAAATCGATATTTTCTTTTAAATCCAATTTAAGTAAAACCGACTCATTTATTATTTTATCAAATACTTTGTATGCTCTTTTTCGATGAACTTTTGTTTTCTTTAATACTCCAAAATATACATCTGCAATAATTTGTGGAAACCATTTTTGTTTTAAAAGACGCGCGCCTAAAGCGTAAATAAAGGTTATTCTTGGAATGTAATAATAACAATTTATCCAACAATCAAATAGAATCAATAAATTGTCTAATCCTTCAACAAAGAAAACTTTTTCCGATTTTTCTATAAATCTAGCATTCTTTCCGATTTTTGGAATGAGACCATTTTGTTTAATCGATTGTAAATTTTTGCTTGAAATAAAATGAAAATAATTATGTTTTATATCATCAATTGTTATCTTATATTCTTCTGTCATTATGAACTTCCCTCATTAATAAAATTATTATTTCTAAAAGAATTTTACCATAAAATCAAACTTATTAAAACTTAAAACGAAGTTGAACTTCATATCTTTAACTTTTTACAACATATATCTAGTATAATGAAATTTATAAAAATTAAAAAAATGATATAAAGCATTAAAGCCCGATATCATCCTCTTATGTTAATCAAATTTTTTGAATTATTAAAACACCAATAATATTTTATGATTTTAACTACTTAATTATCAATTTCTTAAAAATCACATATGTTTTCTTGATGAAACCATTTTATCAGGAATACAATCTTGAACAATTGAAAGTGCTTGATCAGCTGAATTAACAACAGCAGATGAAGTATGTCCAAGCCTATCTTGATATTGAACAGTGACGTGATCAGTTGCGCTTAAACTAGATTACTTTGATATAAAATCAAATGTTAAACTACAATCTTCTGAGTAAACGATAACTCTTTTACACCCTGGAGCAAGATCTTGTTCTCTACAACTAGATAATCCATTTGTAAGTCCTTCATATATTTCATTTAAATTTGTGTTAGTTTCAGCGCTCATATTCATAATATATTTACCTCTCTTTCTTCCTTATTTTATGATATCCCCCATTTTCTAGTCAATTTGAAAATTTTGCAAAAAAAAAATCACTTTTGGTGATTTCTTCTACAAATCTTTATTTTTACTTTTTTCAACTAATTCTTTTATTTTTCTAAAATGATGATTTATTCCTGATTTAGTAATATTAATATCCGTTTCTAAAGATATGATTTCTGCAAGTTCATTCATTGTAGTCTCTGGATATTTAAGTCTATACGTCATTATTAGTTTTGTTTTATCATCTATTAAAGATTCCAAATCATTTTCTTTTAAGTAATTTATATTTTCTATTTGTTCATTACATGTCTTTAAAGACTTTTCAACATTAGCTTGTTCGCAGTTATTTAATCTATTAACCATGTTTTTGTGATCCCTATAAATACGTATATCTTCATAGTAAAATAACGCTGTTATGGCTCCAATCATTTTAATAAAATCACTTATTTCTTCAGCTTGTTTTAAATAAACCATATAACCCTTTTCTCTCTTTAAAATCTTACTTGAGAATCTAAAATGTTTTAATAATTTATCAACAAGTTTTGCTTTTAATTCATCGTTAATTAAAAACTCTAAATGATATTTACTAGTTTTAGGATCATTTATTGAACCATTAGCAAGAAATACTCCTTTTAAATAAGATGCTTGTTCTTCATCAGAAAAAGAAGTAATAGATTTATAAATACTTTCTACATCAGTATTGATAATATCTATTTTTTCACTTACATGCAAATAATAAACAGTTTTGTTAAAGAATTTTTTTTGACTTCTAATAGTTAATTTTATGTTTACCCCATAAATTCTTTTTAAAAGATTAAATATTCTTCTTGCTACACTTGGATTTTCAGTTTTTACTGTTAAAGTTTCATCTATAGCATCGTTATATTTTAAAAATGCACATAATTCACTTATAGATTCTAACTTATTTGTTTCGATTTTACTTATTTCATCTTTTATTTGAGTAGTAAATGATGCCATAGATTTCTTCCTTTCTTAAATTGCATAATAGTATAGCATATTATTTAGTTTTAATAAAATTCATGTTTAATGTAAAACTATATTTTTGATAAATATCTATATATTCTTCATTGTCATCTTGTATGTGAATAGTTACCTTTCTTCGAGAGTTTTTTTCAATTATATCAGTTTCTTTTATTTCTTCGCCGTTATCCCATGTAAGTGTATAAGTTATATTTTCTGCACTACCATTAGTTTCGTTTGCTTTTGTCATAGATAATTGATTTAGATTTACACTTGTGTCACTGTTGTTAACAACATCTAAAGTATAGTCATAAACATCATTTAGTTTTAAAAAAGCAGAAAAAGATAAAGTTGTTGAACTTTCATTGAAATCCAATCCATCTAATCTTTTTTCTTCAGGGACAAGTATTGGCTGTGGATTTTCAAAATGTACATCAAATTTTGAACGTTCCTTTATATAATCATTTTCTTGCTTAATTGGGTTTATAAATATGCCATAAATAATAGATAAAACAATTATAATTGTTGCCAAAAATATTATTAATGGATTTAAAGAATTTTTTTTCTTTTTCATATACTTCAACTCCTATTTATTATAATAAAGAAAGAAATGCTTTTTGCATTTCTCTAGAACAAGTCTTTTAGTTCTTTTTTCATATCTTTAATAACATCTAAAATATCTGGATTGTATTTCTTATCTTCAATCATTAATATATTTTTTATTGCTATATTGAATGATTTATTTAATGAATATTGAACTATTCTTACTGAAATACTTGTAAGTTGTGCTTCTATTGGAATATCATTTTCTTTTAAAGCGTTTGGATAACCACTTCCATTATACATTTCAAAACTATAGTTAACTATATTTGAGGCAACTTTTAAATGAGCTTCATCTTTAATATAATTTTTTAATAAAACATTTCCATATTCAATTTCTTCTTTTATAGAATCACTTGTAATAACAGAATCTTTGGATATCGCGATTGATCCAACATTATATAATGCGCATGACTTAACAACATTATCTATTTTTTTAGAATCCAAATTATATTTTGGATATTTGCTTGCTAAAGCATCACATAATATTTTAACAACTCTTTTTAATAACATAGATTCTTTTGAAGTTTCTATATTAGTTATTATTTTATTTATAATTAGTTCTAATGATTTATTATCATTTACTGTTTTTAATTCTTCATTTTGAACTTCTACAATGTTTTGTAAGTTATTACTTGATTGATAGAGATTAACTATTTTACCAAATCTTCTACGAATATTTTCTGTGTTAAATGGTTTTTCAAGCATATCAACAATCTCATATTGGTATACTCTTTTTCTTGTTTCTCGAGTTTCATCTCCACTTATAATAGCAACAGGGATTCTATTGAATAAATCATTTGCCTTCATAAATTCAAGAACTTCAAATCCGTCTGATTCAGGCATCACTAGATCTAGAAGCATACCAACAATATTTTCTTTAGACATATTCATATTGCTTGATAAAACATTTTCCGTAATAATACTTATAGCTTCTAATCCATTTTTAGCAATTAAAATTTCATAGTCATTAGAAAACATTCTTTTTAAAGAATTTCTTATAATTGAAGAATCATCAACTATTAATATAGATGGTTTTCTATAGCTTGTTACTTCAGCCATTCTATTTAATATAGCTTTATTAAGCTCGGGATGATTCTCAGTTACTTTATTGAATACTGAATTAATATATCTTTTTGTTTGTTCACTTCCATTGCTAGTTTCAAGAGCATGGTTGATTAAATAAATAGCATCACTTATACTTTTATTTTCTCTGTCTAATCTTTTTTTATAGTCTGTTACCTCTGTTTCAAGTTTATCATTTTCACTTTCAATATCTGTAAGTCTATTACTGATATCTTCACTCATCATAAAAATTAGTTTTTTACCCTCATATGGTAGATAATTAATTATGTTAACAAACCATTTATATTCGCCAGTTTCACATAACTTACGATATTTTATCTTAGTTTCACTATTGCCTCTTTGACTTTCTAATTCCAATTTGCTTATTGATAAAGCATCAAAATAAGTTGATAAATCACTTGAATTTACAAATCTTTTTGCAATTTCTATAAAATCAGTATAAGTAGTTACTTCTTTAATCACTAAACTATTGCTTATTGTAAAATCAAAACGATATACTTTGTCATCTATAATATCTATTACATAAATATTTGAATAATTAGCATTTATAATTCTTGATACTTGTTCAATTAATCCAGTTTCATTCATTTTTATCCCTATCCTTACTATATTCAATTATATCATGGATATTTTTAGATGTAAATTGTTCCTTATAAAGAAAAAAATATCAAAATTTCTTTTGATATCTTATTGGTATACATATAATCCATATAAATCTTTATTGTTTTTAGTTTTTTTAACAATTAAGAATGCTTTTTCTGCTTCATCATTTGTTTTAAATTTTGATAATTCAACATTATCTATCTTTTTAAGTACTTTTCCATTAAAGTTAATTACTTTAACATACTTTTCAGTACTATTATTTATAACTAAAGTTTGCTTATATGGTGAAATCATCGATCCGCTAGCATCATTCATCTTTTCAGAATCTTTCATTGTATAAGAATTAGTTTTATTTTTATCTATGTCATAGATATTTATTTTATTATTTGCTATATAGATATAATAATTATCAATATTTTTTAGATAATCATTCTTATTTACTTTAATAATTTCTTTTCCATCTTTATCTAGAATATATGTATTTGTTTCATCACTATATTTATAAAGCATATTTTTATAGTCATCAATAATGGATACAGTATTTTCATTTATAACTTTATTATCTTTTGAAGAGTAAAGTATTGCTGAATATGATGGTTTATCTCCTAATACTAATTCAGAATCAAGAATTAATACCACTTTTTTTGAAGAATATAGATTTTTATTATCTTTATCTAAAACTGTATACTTATCAGTTGAATTGGATAAACCGATAACTTTGTAACCATTTTCATATTCTGCATAACTTGTTATGTGATTTTCTCCTTCATAACGATATAGTTCTTTATTATTTTTTACATCATAGACTAATGATTCATTTTGGTCACATGAAGTTGTACAAATAAATCTTAAAACTAAACCATTTTCATCAGAATTTTTTACATTATATACACTTGAATAAAAGTATGATTTATCTTGAGCATATTTATATAATTCTTTATATTCTTTAGTGTTTACATTGTATACACCCATTGATTTTTCTACTTTATTGTTAACAATAATATTTTCTTGGTCTTTTGAATAAAGACTACCACTAAAAATACTATAAGTATCTGTGTCTACTTTATCTTTAAAATCTTTATAGAAACCATCACTTGAAGTTACTGTTTCTTCTGTTTCAAGTTTAGTTTGTTTTCCATCTTTAGTTAATAGATATTTAACACTTTTTTCATTTTCTTTTTTAGTTATAACAAGTGTTCCAACTTCATCTCCAGCAGAATAACTACTAAAACTATCTCCTACTATTTTGGCTTTTAATAAATCAAAATAATTATATACTTTGTCTTTTTCATTTTTTACTACAGCATATAAATATTTTTCATCTTCATCTTTAACAATTTTAGAAATAGAATAATCACTTAAGAATTTTTCTCCTAATTCATTTAACAAAGCATATGTGTTATCAATTTCTATTTCTATGATTTTTCCATTGAAATATGAATCATAATCACTTATATTGCTATATAAAACTTTTCCTTTTTTATCAACAATAATTTTTTTACTTGTTTCTTTATCAGTAGTAATTACTAAATAATTATTTAATAATTCAATAGACTTTTCTGAAGAATAAACTACTTTTCCTTTTTTATTCTTCATGTTATATCCACTTGCACTTAACTTGCTTAAACTTGTAATTGATGTTAAATAAAAATCTTTTCCAATTGCATAAGGTACTTCTGTTTCTTTTAAATTAGCATTGTAAACCTCTTTATAATCAGCTACTTTCTCACCATCAACATTGAATAAAACAACTTTGTATTTTGTTAATTTATCTCCCTCAATTGCCATGAATCCATTACAGTCGTAGTCTATACATGATATTGAGTCATATTTTGTATCTAATAGTTTACTTACACCATTTTTGGAAGTTCCTGGTTTAAATACAAAAATTTTAATTATAAGTGCAATCAATAATACAACTGCAATTGCACATAATATTTTGATTAGTTTAGTCTTATCAATAAGTCCTAAAAACAAATCTTTATTTTCTTGTTTATTCTCTGTTGCTTCTGGTTTTACTTCTTCAACTGGAGTAACTGTTTTTGTTTCAACATTAACTGTTTCAGGTGATTCAGTATTGCTTGTTTCTAATGAGTTATTTTCTTCATTAGAATTAACATTATTTTCTTCGTTCATATCAAACTCTCCTCTATATTTTGACTATAGCATATAAAAAACTAATTTACAATTGATTTATAAAAATAAAGTCAAAAAAAGGAAGAAATACTATAAATTACCAAAAGTTAGATATTTTCATTTTTTATCTTATATGTTCTAACTTTAGAAAGATGATATCCTTTTTCAAATGCTTCAAAATACCTAGCTACATCAGCCATTTTTGTTGGATATTCAACAATTTCAAAAGCATTCGAATCATCAATTAAATGTTCAGGTACTTGAGATAATACTTCTGCTATTGTAGGAGTAAATGATCCATAATAATCAAATTTATGAAGGCAAATAAATTCATCAATTGGATCAATTAAAGATGAATCTAATCTTTCACTTATTGAGGAAGCAAAATCTTGCATATACGAATAGTAACGCAGCTGATATAAAGAATATTCCTTTAAATAATATTTTATTTCGTCAACTGTTGCTATGGGTTTTAATTGTCTATAAATTTTTTCTAATTCCTTATCTGTTAAACTAGGAATCACTAAATTTGGTAAAAGAATATCATTAGTATCTAATCCATATAATTTTTCCATATATTCTCCTTTATTAATTAGAAAATGCTATTATTCTTTTTTAACTCCTTAACAATTTCTGGTCTAAATGCACAGTATGTTTTAAAATCCATTCCCATTTGAATAATTGGACCTGTTATATCATTTTTTACATCATAGCCTTCAATAGTTTCTATAACTCTTAAATTAGTTAATCTTATGTAATCTTCTTTTAACATTCTAAGGTTTTTAGTCCAATCAAGAATAATAGTTTCTTCATTATCATCATATTCAATGACAGAGTGTAACATTCTTTGTTTTTCTAAATATATGTATCCGGTAATTATTCTAAAATTTGGATATATGCTAGCTAATAGAATAGATTTTTCATGACATTGATGATATGTATTAATATTCATTCCATTAGAAATTAAATCTTTACTAATTTCTTCCATACAAACACTCCTCATAAAAACAAGGGTTATTATAACTTATTTCAATCTATTTTTCAACTTTTGATTAATTGTATCATTTTTATTTTTTTTAAATTATATAAAGCTAAAACAAATTCTTTTATTCAATGAAATAGCTTGATCCAATACTATTGTTGATAGTTCCATTTTCCTTTTGAAAAAACAAACAATATAATAAACAAAACAATAAATAATATATAACTAATTTTTTTCATAAGATTCACCTTTAGTTGCTTATTTTATTACTTCAATAAACGTTACATCGTTTTCAACAGATTTTTCTATTAATTTATTATTAATAAGTTTATTTATCAAATAAATATAAATAAAATCAGCATATCTTATAGAAGGTATAATAGGATTTCCCATTAAATTAGCAACTAATGTATGTATATTTACTTTACCTAATTTTTCTAAACTTTGTAATATATCATTATTAAAATAATTAATATCTTTTGATATAACTTTACCATTCACCATAAATCTGAGTTCTGTATTATCTTTAATTAATTTTAACCATTGATTACTAAAGTTATCTTTTTCCATTTCTTTTAAAATATGCTCTTTTTGTTCTAATATTTTTAATTCTTTTTCTGTTATACATCCTAAAGTTGTTGCTTCCCAATCATGTTCTTCTGTATATATTACACTTATATTTTTTTCTTTTAAAAGATAACATATATATAATAATAAACAATAGTCATCACAATCTAAATGACTTGACCATATTCTAATTTTAGATGCTTTGTTTGCATACTCCATCAATTTATCATATTCATATTTAAAATCTAATCCATTTTTGAATAATTTATTCTCATTTGGATTAATGTATTTCTCTAACTCATTTCTGTTTAAACAACTCATTCCATCAAGATTACCAATACATAAACATAGAGGTAAACAGATTTTTAGATTTTTGTTTCCACTTCTTTTTAATAATCCCATTCCAGAATCATTGGAAACTATTTCAATTACATCAATATTTTCAGATTCAAACATATTATGCACTCCTTTATCTTTTATTTAGTAACACGACTGTATTTTATACAAGTTTTCTTTACATATTTATAATAACATAAAAACGACTTATTAAAGAAGTCGTTTATTACTTGAAAATTCAAGTTTCATATCAATATGGTGTCCCAGACGAGAATCGAACTCGTATCTAAGCTTTAGGAGAGCCTTGTACTATCCATTGTACTACCAGGACATATAAAAATTATAACATAAATGATTATAAATAAAAACAATGAGATTATTTTTTTCCCATTGTTAATAAATTAAATGCAAAAATTAATGATAGGCTTAATGCCGTAGACACTTTACCAGTTACTTTTGTATAACTGAATTTATAACTTGCATATTCATAGATAGCAACCGCTTTATCAACAAGAGTTAATACCCATGATTCCTTATATTTAGGTAAAGTCATACATAAAGGAAACATATGAGCTGCTATAGCATTTTCTTCTATTTTATTTAGTTTGAATTCTCCTTTAGCATTTGCTAAGGCAATGTCAGGATGAACAACTCCTTGAATTAAACCATGATTGCTTCCAAACTCTTCGTTTGTAAAGAAATCATGCAATATAGCTGCTCTTGTAGCTGAAACATAATCTAAATTCAATTTTTTAGATACTTTATAAACATTTCTCGCTACACGCATAGAATGAATATATCTTGTAATACCATGATGCGATTCATTTTTTATTTTTAAATATTTTTCATTCTTAATAATTTCTTTTGCTATATCATCAAAACTTAAATTAGTTTTCATTTTACCACTCCACTTTGAAAAAATTATATCATATATCAATAATTAAATATTCTAATTTTTCATTACTTAACAAGTCGCTTTACTTGTCGCGACCTATTAAGTATATCAAATAATTAGTTAAATATCAAATTTATGATATATAAATATAACTTACATTATTGAATAATAAGTCATCCCCATTTTTAATAAAGGTATCATTTCCAATGACGATTTTGTCGATTTCTTCCGTAAAGGTTTCCTCTTTTACGCTTCCATCCTCTTTTATAATATATGCATGATTATAGTTATCTGATGCATTTAAAAGAATTATATCTTGATTATTTGTGTAATATTTATATTCACTGTCATCTATTATGAAATCTATATCATTTATTACACCCTTTTTTGTTAATACATAATTATATACATCATTTCCATAACGAATTTCAAAACCATCACTTAATATATTATATGTTCCATATTTATTAGTTATTAATTCTTTATTACTAATGTCAATTGAAATCACTTTATAGTTAGAGAAAGCTGGTAAAAGATATATTATTTCTTTTTCACTTCTTAACTTTCTAACCTTATTTATATCCGTTATATATTCTCTTGCTGGATCACTTGCTGGTTCTGTAGTCGTAGTGCTTTGAGTTATATTATTCATTTTTTTAGTAATATATTTAACACCATAATATGTTAATGATACAGCTAAAATTAAGCAAATGAGAATTATTAAAAATGATAAAAATTTGTTTTTCTTTTTTACTTTGATTCTATTATTTACATTATTAACCTTTTGTTCATTAACATTATTATTTGCTTCAATAGTCGCTTCTTGAACATTTTCTCTTTCTCGATCTAAGAAAGGAATGTTTTGATTATTCATGTATTTCACCAACTTTGTCTTTATTTACAGATATAACTTGTTGATTAATACCATTTGTATTAATTGTTTTTATTACCTTTACTTGAGGAGCTGGTGTATTTGAACTTAATATTTTATCATTTGGAGCATCATTTACAACATGAGAAGCAACTACTCTAGTTGGGATAACTATACGTTTTCCAACTCCAACGCTGCTTTCTCCATTAAAGGATGCTTTAACTTTCATATTTTGACTAACTACTTCACGTTTTTCCTCAGCAACTTTATTTATAGCTTCTTCTTTTATCTTTTTTGTTTTTTTAATAGTAAAAAATGAATAAATCATGAAACTACCACCAGTAAAGAAAAATAGTATTGCAAATATTAAATTGGTATAACTTCTTGTAATTGTTATTGTATATTTTGTTTCGTTTAAGTCTCCAAAATTCGATGTTACAACTATAGTATTTTTCCCTTTGCTTAAAACTTGTAGGCCATCGTTTCTTATAGTTACATTCTCATCTTTAGGTATAGCCATTACATATATTTCATTAATATTGTAAGGAATTGTAACTTTGTATTCCAAGGTTTCAGGATTAAATGTAAACGGATAATTAACTATTTTTAATTCGCTTAATTTAGTGTCAACTTCTTTTTCACCATTTGGTTTAGTGATAATCAAACTTACTGTTGCTGTTTGATCAAAAGTGTTTCTTAAAACTAACTCTACAACATTTTTTCCGTCTGCTAAAGTACGCTTACCTAAACCTATTATCGTTATTCCCTCGGCAGCTGTTGCATTAATATTTACTTCGGTTGTATCTTGATTAACAGTTACATAATATATTCCATTTTCATTTGTTACTTGAAAATTATCAACTGTTAAACTTGTTAATCTTAAAGGAGCTATATATTGTGTAGTTGTAGTTGTTATTTTTTCAGTAACATTGTTACTTGCAGCAGTAGTTATTTTTTTTGTTGTCGTTGTTTTCGTTATATGATCATTAATTTTAAAACTTCCAGTTGCATTATTAATTCCACTTATGTTTTCAAAATTTGAATCACTTGCCTCTATTCCAGAAATAGTCAAAGATCCACTTCCAACAGCAGTTGTTTTTAAAGTAACTGTTCCTATGGAGAAAGAATTTGATTTCATTGTATCAGTGTATAAATCTATTACACCATTACTACCTTCACCAATCCAGCCAGAACCTGCTTGAAAACTTTCAAAAGATGCATTTCCAGAAACATTTATTTTTCCATGAAAACTTGATATTTCTGTTCCACTTGCAGTTCCTGTTAAAGTACATTTAGTTGTATTTCCAACTTCAACATTATTACATTTAACGCTTACTCTAAAACTGCCAGCAGCTTGAACACTATTTGGTAAAATTAATGCTAAACTTAACATGATCAATCCTACTAAAGTTCTACCTTTCATATTTTTTCCTCCTTCTTATTAATGCAATTATCAGTACCAGTATAACTATAGGTACTATAAATAAATAATAATTAATTTTGTTTTCTTCTTTGTTATAAATAATAACCTCATTAAATTCATTGTCACCATAACTTAAATATGTTGACTTTATTTTTCCAGCATATGTAATTTTGCCTATTTCAAATTTTCCTTTTTTGAAAGTGTCGGTGTATAAAAGAATTTTGTTATTTTCATAATCTCCTAAAAAGTCATTTGTAGTTTCAAATTTTTTTATATTACCATTCAAATGATATTCTATTGCACTAACTTCAAAATTGGAAGTTGCATACATTATACATTCCTGAACTTTGCCACTCTTTTTGCAATCATATTCAATACCTTCTGCAAAACAAAGTGTAGGAATAAGTGATAATAGCAAAATCATTATTTTCATCATATATCACTTATCCTATCTCTTACAAAACTATATAATTTAGAAACATCTGCAACTTTTATATCAGTTTGTTTTCTAATTCTTGCAGCATTTAAACTAGATTTATCAAGGTTAGTTTTTCCTCTAACATAGTTATAAAGCATTGATACATCAAATACATTTATTTTTCCATCTTTGTTTAAATCACCTATTATAGAAATAGTATATGTTTCTCCTCCATTAACAAGAAGCATGCCAGTTCCTATTTCAGTTACTTTACTAGTTATATCGTTCTTATTCTTATCAAGGATTACATAATTATTAACTAAACCATTTAAGTTGAACAAGAATTCAGTTTTGCTCAAAGACTTTTTATTCATGCTTAGTACATTTATAGTAAAATCATCATAATTTACTGCATAGGTATTTGAAGATAATCTTTGTCTTGTTGTAACCTTAATTACTTTAGTAAAGTCCTTATTTCCAATTTTTAATTCACAAGAACCTATTCCATTCACTTTAATTCTACCATCATCTAATACTTTTACTATTTCTTCATTTGATGAAATTATCTTAATATTACGATCTGTATAATCTACTGGTTCAATAACATAGTTTATTGTTTTATATTCTCCATTAAACAATGTAACTTCATCATTTATCTCCATATTATCAATAATAGTTTTAATACTATTTACCTTTTTATATTCATAAACTTGTTTAGTAATTTTGCTATAAGGTAAACCATTAATACACAAGTAGAAATCAACATCTCCTGCTATTAGTTTTCCGGTTTTAAATGTTGTTTTGAATAAAGTTGCTCCATAGAAATCTGTTTCTTCAATATCAGTTTTTACCTCGTCAACTAGCCTTAAGCCCTTGTATGCTTTTATAGAATAAACATCTTTCTTAGTTTTATCATATGTTGTGCTAAAAGTATATGACCCCTTAGCTCCATCAGCATCATATATATAAGCATTTCCATAATCAATTACTGGTTCAATAGTAGACTCATTATTTAATGTTACTTTATAATAATTTTTATCTATTGTGAATGATAATTTGTTGGATGTTGAGAATGAGCCATCAGCTTCAAAATATGCTAATTCAACTGTATATTCTCCAGTTCTTGCTGCAAAAGGAATGATGTTAATATAATATTTTCCTTCTTCTGAAACCTTGTTAACTAGTTTAAATGAGTTAGTTATTTTGTCTGATGCAATATCACTGTAAACAAGATTATTTTCAGCGTCATATATTCTTGCTTTTAAGTTATTTAAATCATTTCCAGTAAGAACAGTATTTACATCAAATGTATAACTCATATTATCCATATCAGCATATATTGGAGAATTATTTGCTGTCATATTAGATAATTTTATTTCTTTATAATTAGAATTCATAATATAATCAACATTTTGGGTATATTTGTAGTCTATATTTTCTTGATAAGTTAACTCTACTTGATAATTACCTGCAGTTATATTTGTTCTTCCATAGTATTTTATTTTTATAACATCATCATATTTTTCAATAGTAAATTTGTTTGTTACGTCTTTTCCATCAGTTGACTTAACTACTACATTCATATCTGATGCAAAAATATCATAATCACTTGAATAATAGATTTCAAAAACGCTATCGACATTGTTATGTAATCTTCCATCTATGGCATCAGTTATAATCTTTGTTTCTTTGATTGTAAAGTCTTTCTTATAATCTCCTACAACAAATGATGTTTCTTTTTCTAGACGATATCCGTCCATATCATAATAAGTAACAACTTTATACGTACCTGGTGTGACTGCATTTTTTTCATAGCTTATATTCAACATCAAGTTGAAGAGTGAAGTTTTACTATTAGATGCAATAACTGTAAATGACGATGTTACATCATTGTTTTCTTCATCAAAAATTCTTGTATTTTTACTGAATAAATGTTTATTTGAATCAGCATCAATATGACTATCACTTATTTGAATATTTGGTATATCTTCCGTTTCTATTTCAAATTGTACTTTACCAACAGTATTTGGATATAACGGATTTGGGTTATAAGTTGGCGCTTTAAAGTTGAAGTTGAAATAAGTTTGATTTACTGTAAATACAAGCGAATCACTGACAGAAGTTTTATTATTAGAATATTCCATTGTAATCATATATTTACCACTAGGAATTATTTTACTAGCAGAATAATCTATTTCTAGATTATGTGATGTGTTAAAATCACTTCTACTATAATTAAAGTATTGTTCATAACCTATAGTTCCATCTTCATTAGTAATTTTTATTTTTAAATCTTCATTAGAATAATCAATTCCATGTACTTTTACCGGTATATATATTTTTCCTACTTTATTGGTAAACAAGTTATCAACCACCAAATTTTCATTTATTTTTGAATAAATTAAAGTGTTTTGTTTATCAAAAATGATGTTAGCATATTCTCCTTTGACCTCAAAATTATATACACGATATTCAGTGTTACTATAATAAATAACCAAAGAATACGTACCTTCATTTAATTTCATTTCATTGCTTAAATTATTCTTTAAAGCTAGTTTTAAAATACCACTAGTTTTTGTGTCATTAGTTGCAGTAAAACGATCATTGTAATTTGTTCCAATAGTTGGATCACATGTTCCATTAATGCAATCTTTGTTTATGGACCATGAAGCTATTTTATCAAATGGTGAATCTATTTTTGCTGTTATTGTTACATCTGATAAATTATTGTAAAAGCCATCTATTTTAATCATAGTACCATTGTCATTATATTTACTACTAATATCTACGTTTTCAATTTTCCAGTTAAATAAACTTTTTAATGATCTACCATAATCCGTTAGTTCATATTCACTTTCCGCTGAATGATACTTGACTTTTATAGTATAAACACCATCCATATCTACCTTGTTATCAATAAGTTCAATAATCACTTTTCCAGTATAACTTGGTCCTGTTGTCAAATCCCAATTATCGCGAATTTTAAACATACGATTTTCAGCATTTTCACTGGATACGTCAACGTATTTTCTTAATGTTTTATCATAATAGTAGATAGTGTATTCAACATTATCTAATTCATTTTCTAGGATATTTTTTGTTGAAATGTCATAGTTTATGAACATTCCATCATCACTTATTTTCGAATCACGATTGCTTAATATTAAAGTATATTCCTCTTCAGATACAGAAAAATCAATATTTTTTTGAATTAAATCATTATCACCATCTTGATAAGATAAAGTTAAAACGTATTGACCAACTTCTGCTTTATTTCTAATATTTGTCAATAAGAATTGATATTCCGATAATTCATCATCAATTTTATTAATTTCATATGAATAAGTAAACATAGCTTTACCAGTTGAATCTTTGAACGTCTTGTTTTGACTATCTAAGACTAACTTTTCACTAGTAGTACCAATTCTTTGCATAACAATACTAGGTACTATATTGCTTGGGTTATCTACATAATACGTGTTAGTGTTTATAGTAACAGTTTTTTCAACGTTTTTAGCATATATGATTGTTTGGTCCTCTACTAGTTCAATATCATAGTATTTTCCAGAAATATCAAATTCTTTTTCACATGTATCAGTTATTCCATCTTTTGTATAAGTAATAACTATTTTGTAATCACCTACACTAATCTTTCCAGGTGTAATATTTAACTTTATTTTTGAGATAGCAGATGTTGCTTCTACAGGCATATTATATTCTTCTTCGATATCAAATTTACTAGTCGCGTCAACATAATTATTTCCGTTTTTTTGATAAATTTTAACATTAAAACGACTATTGCCTGAAGAGTCAGTATCACTGTAAATGTATTTAGTATTTAAATCAAATACTATGTTTCCGTTTACGTTGTAGTACGCTTTATTTTCATCATTTCTTACGTTGCTTTGAACAACGTTGCTAATTTCTAGATCATAATCGGGTTCAGAATAAGAAATTGAAGTCATATGAACATTTTGTAGCCACATTTCTGGATATAAGTCTTTACTAATTGTAGCTTCTACTTCTTCGCCTGTTATTGGATCAACTGTATTTTTGTTTATATATCCAATTGCTTCCATTGTATCGTATTTTGTGTAAACATAATATGTTCCTTTTGGGACTTCAGTTTTAGGTAATATAGTTATTGCACGATCAACATTATTTAAATTATCATAATCAACTTTTATATCAAATAGTTTTGTTAATTCCTTACCTTCTATTTTTTTACCATTTATTTCATATACCTTATATTCGCCACTAAAAGTTCCACGGATTATGTTTCCATTAGCATCATAAACAAACTTCGTTACTAGATATCCATACATGTCTGGATATTTTGATTTAAACTCCGTAAGCGACATTGTTGCATTGGCAGTTTTAAGAGTTCCATCAACATTATATAGATCATAAACAACATCAATATCGGTTCCTGCAGAGTTCGATTTAAATGACTTAATTAACATTTTGTTTTTTGTTCCATCATTATCAGTGTGAAAGAAATTATCATCACTGCTAACAAAATTCCCATTGGAGTCAAATTTATAGCAACTTAGGAAGTTTGGACCACCACAAGTTGGGAATTTTTCATCAATTTCATACAATGTGGCAAAATCATTATAAGTCATTTCTTTTGTTTCAAATGCACTTCCGTTTATAGATACGTTGAAATTAACTTTGCCTGTTCCTGCATTATAACTATTTAAACGAATTTGATAAGAATTAACATCATAATATTTAAGTATTTCATTACCACTGCTATCCACTAAAGGGTTACCATCTTGATCTCTTTCAACATCAACGTGATGATCAAAGATTCTTGTAGAAAGTGTACCTTCAGTTCTAGTTTCAACCTTTTTTCCACCCTTAATCAAATATAATCCCAAATAGTATTCATATCTTTTATTTCCTGGTGGTAATGTTGTGGAACTTAGTTTATCGTTGCTATCCAAGTGTTTATCAAATTGACTTGTAAGATAATAATCAGTATTTTGATCATAAATTTCAAATTTTATAGCTTGTTCACTAGAATCTTCAAATGGTAAAATAATTTTATATACGCCTGTATATTTTTCAAGAGTATTGTCATAGTCGATCGTACATTTTATTTCTCCTTTTAATGTACTTGTCGCAGTGTATTGACAAGATAATTTGAAACCATCCTTTTCTCCACATACACCACCTTCACATGTTTTTGTATCATTATTTTTTACGATATATGGTTGGAAGTTTTCAAATTCTTCTTCTCTAACGCCTTCATACGTATATGTTTTTGTTATTATTCCACCAGATAATGCGAAAATAGTTAGATTTTTATTGTTTAAAGTTTTTACTTCTTCCGCCACTAAACAATTCATCTTATAGATCAAATTTCCATCTGCCGTATAACCATAATTAGTTGTAAGCTTTGTGTAGGCATCCGCATATTTTGTTTTGAAAGTTGATACATCTTCTGTTTGACTTACTCCGTTTAGTGAATAAGTTATATTTTTGCCGTTATAGCCAGTAATTACAAGTGAATCACTGTAGTTATATATAACAAGACCATCAGCATTTACTACTACATCATTGATATTTGCACGTTCATATTTAGTTTGAAATTCATTTATGCTTTGAGTATATTTAGTATTATTAACTGAATACGTAACATTTGAGTTTTTTATGGATTCTATGTTTAAAACATAATTTATATCCATCATTTGTCTTACATATCTATGAGATTCTGAACTTTTTTCTACTAATTTTATATTTTTAAGGCCAACAGTAAAACTCGTTTTTTTAGATACTGTTGATGGTTCGAATTCATCATCAGTATGAGTAACTGTTACCTCATATACTCCAGATCGTGGTCGGCTGAATATTCCGGTTTTATTTCTTATATATATTTTTTCCTTATTTTTAGTAATTGTAAACTTAGAATTTGTCACATTAGAATTATTATATTTTATAGTTACATTAAAATCATCAAGATTGTTTGACGAAACTTTGTTATACATTTGGTCTGCTAAGCCTTTTAAATCAAGTTCCCAACAGTTTTCCTCATTTGAATATCCATGTGTGTTGCTTGTTATGCTTGGATCAGTTATTTCAAAGTAGTTATAGTATCCATATACAGTAAAAGATACTGATGTTTTTGATGAAGTGTATCTACTATTTGTTATTGTGGCTTTATACGAACCAACACTTGGATTATCTCCACTTCTTTTTAATTTGATATATAATGTTTTTCCTGTTTTATATTTATCTACAACAGACCAGTTATTTGTATCAACTACACCATTAGGTCCAGTTATTTTCAAAGTGTAGATATTTTCAGCATAATCAGCATTTGATACTTTAATTGTTACACTGTCAATTTTATCTCTATATAGTGTAGTAGAGTTTACTGTGTTTTTAGTTTCTACGGACGCACTTAGTGCTGCAGACGCATACAATGCTGCACCCTTTTGAGTTAAATTGACATTCAAAACCTCGCCTATTTTGTTTGGATAAGCTAAAGATAAAGAGTTTTCACTATTGTTGTTAATACTAACTCCTATAAAATAAACAAATATAAAAGTTATAATTGTAAATAGTTTAACAGCATAACCTTTCATATCATTCACATCCTATACTAAAATTATAACATCTCCTATAATTCATGTAAACCAAAAACACGACAAAAATCGACAATTATATTCATTATTTATTATGTTGCATTTTTATTTTTTTAGTCTTTTTTCCTTGTGATTAAACTAGAATTCATTTATAATTGTTTTAGGGTGGTGTGCTTATGTATTGTAAAAAATGTAATCATTTGCTTGATGAAAGTAAAAAAATTTGCCATCATTGTGGCTATGACAATTCCTTAGAGGAAAATAATAAATTAAAAGAAATGAAAACCGCAAAAAAGAAAACAAATAAGCATTCCATAGTTATTATGATATTATTAATATTTATTGCTGTCACAATCTCTTTAATAATAACTTACACAATAAAAGATATAAAAAAAGAACCTATTCCTAATATGACTAGTTCTACTACTACGGAAGAAATGAAAACAAAAAAGTTTAAATATGATAGTTTAATTATGGAATATCCAGATAACTTTGGAGTTGCTTCTAATGTAATATTTCTTAAAGACAATTCGAGTATAAATATTGAAATTAATAAGATAACATTTGAGGAATACAATAATTACTGCGAATTAAACGAACATTTAACTAGTAAAATAGGAGAAATTGAAAGTATCACTTTTGCAGATGATTCTTATTATGCGCATCTTTTCCAAGTTGATAATAAGTATTATATAATAAAAGTTAACTATATTAACGATACAACAGTGTATACCGAAAATATACAACTAGCAATTTCAAAAATTTTAAACACATTGAAAAAGAAATGAAAAATCATTTCTTTTTTAGTTCATATATATAATCAGCATATTTGCAAACATTTTCCGAATGCGTAACTATAATAACACATTTTCCAGCCTTAGCCTGTTTTTTAAATATTTCCATAATATCTTTTTCAGTTTGAGGATCTAAGTTTCCTGTTGGCTCATCAGCTATTATAATACTCGGATTATAAGAAATACTTCGAGCAATAGAAACTCTTTGTTGCTCTCCTCCTGATAATTTTAATATTCTTCTATTAGCATAACTTTCATCTAATCCTACACTTTTCATAAGTTCTAAGGCTTTCTCGCGTTTTTTAGTTTTCATTCCATTGATATTCATTGATAACATAATGTTTTCAATTGCTGTTAAAGATGGTAAAAGATTATAACTTTGGAATACAATTCCAATATCGGTATTACGATATTTATCCAAATTAGTTTTCTTAAGTTCTTTATCTTTGTAAAGAATACTTCCTTCATAATTGGTTTCAAGTCCACTTATAAGAGATAAGAATGTAGTTTTACCGCTTCCACTTTTTCCTTTAATAACATATAATTTTCCTGTACAAAATTCATAATCAATATTCTTAAGAACATATTCGTCCTTTTTGGCATCTTTATATCTATATGATACATTTTTTAGTTTTAGTATACTCATTATCCTCTCTCCTTTAATATGGTAAGCGGTTTAAATCTATTTATGGATACGATCGCTACAAGAGATGATGTTATCGTTAAAATTATAAGTGAATATAGCATTGATGTTATTACTTTAATATCTACAACAGCTTTTATCGAATCCACTTTAACAATTGATTGATTTTGTTTAAAATCTTGTTTTCCGTGATTACCAAAATTATCATTAACTTTATTGTTAGAGTTTTCTTGTTCAGTAATTTCATTTTCTAATAAGTTATTAGCAACATTTACACTTAATGTAGAACCAATACCTGTTCCAATAACAAATGAACATATAGCAACTATAAATATTTCTAAAACAAATTGAAGAGATACTAGGCTTTTTTTCATACCAATAGTTCTTAATACACCTATTTCATACTTTCTTTCTCTGATGATTAAAGTGTTTATAAGTACAAGAATTGAACCACCAATAATCATTGTTATAATTAAAAAAGTATTTGCAAAGTTTTCTAGATTTTTTATTGATGATAAACTTTCTTCAATTTCTTCTTGATTTGTAGTTATTGTGTAATAATCACTTAAACATTTTTCGCTTACTTCAGCAGTGAATGCTTCAATAGCATCGCTAGAAGTTAAAATAAATGTTGGTGTAATTGTTGCAGTTAAAGAACTATTTCCATCAAGTATTTTATTTACAACAGTTGAGTTAGTAATTATTGTATTAGCTGAATCGGAAAACATTTTGGTTAAATCATTAGCTGAATCACTTTGCTCTTCATAAATACCAGTTATAGTAAGTTTATAAGTTTTTTTAGAGTTTTTAGGATCAACTATAGTAATTGTATCACCAACATTTAAGCTGTTTATTTCGGCTAGTTCACTTGAAATAACACAAGAATCACTTTCAAAATCTTCCGATATACTTCCTTCAGTAATTTTATATTTTCCATTAATAAATTCACTCATGGACGCATAATCACTGTAACCTATTAAAGAGAAAGCACCATCTTGAGCTTTTTCATTATAGATTTTTTCAGTTTTTTTAGTTGTTGTTTTTGTTTGTTCGTTTGGTGGAGCATTTCCAAACGGTCCGCCATTTTTAAAACGCTTAGTTTCAGTCTTAGTCTCAGTTGTTTCTTTAACAAGCGAATCTGTTGCTTCCGTTAAAGATGCAGCATCTACTCTTAAATTATATGTGTAATAATATGATGAAACGTAGACACTGTTGGCATAGCTCTTTATTTCATCAAGCGTTACTGATTCAATATTATTAAAAGCATTTATTTTATCCTCTTGAGAATCACTTTCATCAAGATGTTCCATAAGTTTATCCCTATTCATGCTAATGTTAGCTTCAACACTATTTTTACTTTCATAAGACTTAACAATATTACTTGCACTTTTTTTAATAGCAAAAGTAATAGATAAAATTGATGCAATAACAATAAATATTAGACCTAGTAATATATTACGCATTTTGTTTCGACTTATATTTGTAAGCGCATTTTTAAATATATACATTCTTTCATCTCCCAAAATAAATATATTAAATTATTTTGAAATATTTATGAAATAAAAAAGAAGTTTGTGTGAAAAACTTCTAATTGTTAATTTTAAGCTATTCTAAATGCCGGAGAGATGCCGTATGAATCGCTCGCATTGGCACTGTTCCAACCGCCATTAAAGTCGGAACCAAGCAATGAGTAAACCGTATTAAAAGATGAGGAACGAAGCCACCAAAAATAGCCATTAGCTTTATATGATTTAATTGCTCCAGCATAATTGATTGCTGTTACACCTTGATTCTTATAATAATCTAATTGTTTGGTTGTTCCTACTGATGTATCATAATCATTAGTGTTCCAAACTTCTTGTGCATTTAACAAATATAATTTATCTTGGGTCTCAAAGTTTGTTTCGCTCGATGTGCTTCCATGGCTTGATATCACTTTGGTTGAAATAATTACATTTTGCAATTCACTTGGAAGCGCTTTATATATCGTTCCATTTACATATGTACGCATTTCGGAATCCTTCCATCCTCCTACATTTGTATTTGTGCTGTTAAATTGATGTGTTGTTATTATATCGGCAAATTCTACTACAAATCCACATGCTGTTTCACTTGCCTCTCCATTCGTACATGCACTCATATTTGATATACGTACTGTATGTGTTCCTAGATCTCCTAAATTTACTTTTTTTGTATCACCTATATTATATTTACTTGTATTTCCTGTTTGTACTGCTTTTTGGATTGTTTTCCATGAATCACTTGTAAATGATACTGGATCTGGAATATTTTCTCCCAATTCATTTTTTTCTACAGCATTAAATTCTAACTTACATGTATATTCTTCACTTACTTCTTCTGTTGATGTCTTGTTTAATGTTATTGTTAATGTTCCATTTACTGAACTTTTTGCTTTGACAACTGTTGCATCATTATCTAGTTTATTTTTAATACTTGTATATTTTGCTGTTGTTCCAGTCTTTGGTACACAAGTAACTATCACATTTGCATCATAGTTACTTGAATTATTTGTTACTTCATATGTAAGTATACTTGTTTGATTAAGTGTCTTTAATTCTGATGTTTCAAAATTAATTATTTTCTTTGTACCATCTACTGCTGTTGAATATACGTTCTTCCCATCTATACTTGCAGCGGTGAAGATTACTGAGAAGTCATCTTGATTTTCACTTACTTTAGCATTTCCATTTATTATTAATGTTGTTGATACTGCTGCAAAACCTATAGACATCAAAATAATTGCAATCATTATTGCACTTTTCTTTTTCATAAAACACACACCATTCTTTTATTGCACACTTATTATATTTAAATTATACAATTTATCTGTTGTATAGTAAATATTCTATTTTTAGTATGTGTAAAGTTTTTCTTTATATTAATATACTTAAATAAAAAAAATCTGCAAATGCAGATTTTAATTATTACTATATACATCTCTTGTATATACTCTATCAAGAGAATCCATTAAATTCTCATCAAGTCTATTAACTAGTATAATATCACTCATTTTTTTAAAATCATTTAAATTTTTGATAACTGGACAATCCATAATCATTTCGTCATCAATTGTTGGCTCATAAATAACTACATTTATACCATCATTTTTAATTGATTCAATTATATCTTTGATAGCTGATGTTCTAAAATTATCAGAACCGGCTTTCATTGCTAATCTATAAGCCCCAACTACAAGTGGTTTCTTTTTCTTTATTGAGTCACTTATATATTTTTTTCTTGTATCATTTGATTTTATTATGGCACCTATTAAGTTTTCAGGAATATCTTCATAATTAGCAAGCAATTGCTTAGTATCCTTTGGTAAGCAATAGCCCCCATATCCAAATGATGGATTATTATAATGACTTCCTATTCTTGGATCTAAGCATACACCATCAATTATATCTTTTGTCTTTAATCCTTTTACATCTGCATATGTATCAAGTTCATTAAAAAATGATACTCTTAAAGCTAAATAAGTATTTGCAAATAATTTTACAGCCTCTGCTTCTTTTCCTCCAATGCATAAAACTTGTACATCTTCTTTTAAAGCGGCATCTTTTAAAAGTTCTGCAAAAAGTTTGGCTTTCTTGCTTTTACTTCCAACAATAATCCTTGATGGATATAAATTATCTTCTAAAGCATGACCTTCTCTTAAAAATTCTGGAGAAAATAAAATATTATCTATATTATATTTTTCTTTCATATGATCTATAAAACCAACAGGTATAGTTGACTTTACTACTATTGTTGTATCTTGACTACCAAATTCAATTGTTTTTACAATAATGTCTTCTACTGCTGAAGTATCAAAATAATTTGTTTTATCATCATAGTTTGTTGGAGTACTTATTATAACAAAGTCAGCATTATTTATCGCTTCATGAGCATCTATTGTTGCTTTTAAATTTAAGTCTTTTTCTTTGAAATATTCTTCTATCAATTTATCTTTTATTGGACATTTTCTTTTGTTTATTTTATCCACTTTTTTTTCATCAATATCAAGTGCAACAACTTCATGTTTTTGACTTAATAAAGTTGATAAGGATAGTCCAACATATCCACATCCTGCTACTGCTATTTTCATATCACATCACCTTAACAAAATTATAACATCAAGGTTTTAAAAATAAAAGATTAATTCTCTTTTGGAGTTAAACTCAGTTGTTTACTAGATGATGAAAACACACATAATTTATCACATAGCATGTTTGACAATGTTTCATAGTCATCAGAGTCAATATTTTTTACTCCCATACATTCTAAGAATAATTTTATTGATATAGATAATTGGTTTAAGAAAAATTTTCTTTGCAACCCTTCCATTTTTCTTCTAGTTTCAATATCAGCAATTCTTTCTGATGGAGATACAACTCCATGGTCCGTTGCCATTAAATCTGATAATGTCAGAATTAAATCATATGCTGTATATTCATATTTAGATAAAAAATCACATAAACCATTTTCAATAACTTTTGGACTTACTGGTATCGCTTCTAAATTTTCATTTACTACATATTTATCACTTGGAGCATAGCAAGCAAAAAAGTTTCCATTTAGGAAGGAATGAGTTAAACATCCAATAGATTCTTCAATATATCCTAACTCATAAAGTTTTTCAAATCCCAAAATTATATGTGCTCCACCATGGTTATATTTTCTTCCATAATCATGTAAAAGTCCCATTTTATAAGCTACATTAGGATCAACTTGTATACATGTAGCCATATGTGAACATAGTCTTGCTTCTTGAATAGAATGACTTATCCAACTACTTGTATTAATTCCATATTCATTTATTTTTGTTCCTAAATATCTATATTTATCAATACATTCATTAGCTAATCTAAATATATCTTCTCTTGTTTCTTTAGGAAAATGTTTGTTTTGAAGCATTTCATAACAATTTTCTTTTGTTAAAGCTTTACCATAATATTCAACCATCATATTAATTAAGTTATCAAGTGACTCAGCATCTACTCCTTCAATTAATTGGAAAAAACAGTCAGTATCATCATAAGATGTCTTACTATTTTTTAAAGTATCCATTATATTTTCATATTTTTCCATTATCTTCACTCCCTATTTGCATATTATAACATAGCTATTTACTTTTTGATATATTTAAAATTATTCCAATCATTATTAAACATGTTAGTAAACTAGAGCCGCCATAACTTAAAAACGGTAAAGTTACACCAGTAACAGGAATAAGACCAACAACAACAAGTAAATTTAAAAGAGTTTGTAAAATAAGTTCTAGAATTAAACCAAAAGCTAAGTATTTTCCAAATAAATCTTTAGTCTCTAAAGAAATCTTAACAACATTGTAAAATAAAGCTATATAACAAGCTGTTATTATGAGAATTCCTACAAAACCTAACTCTTCTGAAATAATTGCAAAAATGAAGTCCGTTTGGGGTTCTGGTAGATAAAAATGTTTTTGAATAGAATTACCGAGTCCTAAACCAAAAAGCCCACCAGGTCCAATTGCATATAAACTTTGAATTATTTGAAAACCACTTCCTAAAGGATCACTCCAAGGATTTAAATATGCAAGTATTCTAGCTACTCGATAAGGAGCAGCAATAATTAACATTACAACTCCAAAAACTCCTAAAAAACCTAGTTTTACAAAAAAAGATATTTTTATTTTTGATGTAAATATTAATGCGATAAGCGATAAAACTAAAATAGCTCCACTTCCAAAATCAGGTTCTAAAAGAATAAGAAGGAAACAAACAACCACTAATAAAAGTATAGGAATAGAATATTCTTTTATATTATCCATATAACTATCAAACTTGGATAAATATTTTGATACAAATATAATCATTGCTAATTTTGCTATTTCACTTGGTTGAATTCCAAATGGACCAATTCCAAACCAACTTCGACTTCCATTTCTTACTATACCTATTCCTGGTATTAAGACCAAAATAAGCAATATGAAAGAGCAAATTAATATCTTATTAGCATGATGCTTATATAACCTATAATCCGTTTTACTACATATATACATTAAAGCAAAACCGATACTTGCAAAAATCAATTGATGCATCATATATTTATTTGGATTATTGAACTTATAAGCCGCCCATACACTTGAAGATGATGCAACCATTACTACACCAAAAAGAGTTAAAAAAACTGTTACAATTGTTATTATTAAATTTCTTTTCATAATACATTTTATGAAATAAAAAAAGGAGTATTACAACCATACCCCATATATTACTCCAAACATTGCAAGTAAGAATCCTGCTACCCAAAATACTTTAACGATATCAGTCTCACTCCACCCCAACTCTTCAAAATGATGATGAAGAGGTGCTTTTAAAAATACTTTTCTATTAAACTTTCTTATCGCTATTATTTGAATAAAGCTTGATAATGTTTCAATTACGAACACTCCACCTATAATAATAAGTGAAAATTCATGGTGAGTAAGAATTGCAATACTAGCTAAAGCTCCACCTAAAGCAAGAGATCCAGTGTCTCCCATAAATACTCTTGCAGGATGTGTATTAAATAGTAAAAATCCTAAAAGAGAGCCTACTAGAACAAATGAGAAAATTGCCATTGTGTCATAGCCTGGTATCCAATTACTTCCCCATGAGATAACTCCATACGCTAAAAAAGCCATCACAGAAAGCCCACCACATAAGCCATCTAATCCATCAGTTATGTTTACAGCATTCGTCGTTCCTACTAAAACAAATAATATAAATATACCATAAACAAAACCTAGTTCCCATTTTATACCAAGTAATGTTACTTCTAGTGAAGTTGAACCACCATTATATTTATATATTGAATAGAATACTACAGCTATAAATATTTGACAAATAAGTTTTGTTATTGTAGATAATCCTTTATTGTTATGATATTTTATTTTCAAGAAATCATCGATAAATCCCAATATTGCATAAGCAATAAAGACAAACATAACAATTATGATGTTCGTTGATAGGGTTATGCTTCCTTTAAAATAAAGTATGAGCATAGTAGTAATTGGTGGAATTATAAATATCAGTCCACCAAGTGTTGGTGTACCATTTTTCAATTGATGTCGCTTATTTATTAAGTTACTTACAGTTTGACCAGCCTTTAATTTTTTTAATACTGGAATAATCAATAATCCAACAATTATAGATAGAACAAACCCAAGAGTTAGTCCTAATATAGATTTTGCTAAAATTAGCATAAACTCACCACCATTTATATTATTATATAATAAATGCTTTAAAAAAACTAATATTATACACTCTATTTACATATATTGTACCCATTATAACTATATTAATTATATGTAAAAAAAAGAAAATATTTAACTACATATTTCCTTTTTTTAAACTCTTTATGCCATTAGTAACATTAATTTTTTGTACTATTTCTTCAAAGTTATTTTTATTTGGATTATATCTTATACTCTTATCAGTTTCATTATCATAATAAACAAACATAACGTTTTTTAAACTTGCTAATGATATAGAGTCTTTTATCATTCCTTTTAAAATAACTTTTACATTACTACAATTAAATGAGGTATTATTAGTTAAAGCAATCCCACTTAATGTCAACTTGCTTTCCTTTACACCAAAAAAGTTGATATCTCCAAGTTCAATAATATTTGAATTACCACTTAAAATAGTTACGTCTTCTATTCCTTGTATATTTAGATTTAGTTTATTTGTCAAAAGTGATGTTTCATCTAAAAGAATACAAAGACTATCAACATCAGGTTGATAATTATTGATATAGTTAATAATATTATCATTTCCAAATAAGCCTAAACGTTTAATGTTTTCTAGATCTATTCTGTTTAAATCTAAGTTAGTTGATAATTCTTTAGAAAAACAACACAAATGATTGACAGATGTATATTCTAATAAATCATTTAATAATGTATAAAATCTATCGGGCATGTTACTAAAATCATAACCTGCTATTGAACTAACCTCAAGGCTACCTATATTTTCACTATAATCACAAATAACTCCATAGTTTTGAAGTTCTGTTATTAAATGCTTAACATTACTTTCATTTAATATCTTATCTATATTAGATATACCTCCTAAAGTGGAGTAATTTTCATGTTTTACGTTTTCTTTTTCTTCAGGAGCACAAGAAGTAAGACAAACGCCACCTCCTGATAAGGCAATAGTTAAAATTGTGCTCATTAATTTTATATTTGTTTTTGTTTTTTTCATATTTATTTCCTTTCAATGAACAAAATACAAGGATTAATTTTCATTAATCCCTACTTTTTTAGTAATTTATTTTCCTTTTCTTCTTGTTCTTCTTCTTTTTCTTCTTCTTTATAAATTATATCAAGTGCTTTTTCATCATTACAGAATCCTAAACCCCTAATAATTATTAATGCTATTGTAGAAAACGCTAATCCAGAAGCTAAAGCAAATACTACATTTTTGGCAGTTTGTCCAGTTTTTGGAATAGGTTTTGGTTCTTCAGGTTTGCTTGGTGTTTCTGGTGTTGGAGTATCTGGTGTTGGTGTTTTAGGTGTTGGTGTTTCTGGTGTTGGTGTAGTCAATCCTTTTCTCTCTGCTTCTGTTTGTACATAGTCTGGAATTTCTAGCCCCGCATTTGGTTCAGATTTTGGATCCCAATTTGACGCATCAATTGTTATTTGTTGAGTTGGTGCAGGCGTTGGTGTTTCTGGTGTTGGTGTTGCTATAGAGTTATCAGGTTGATAATTATTGATATCTTCTTCATGATGATCATCTTTATCATTTTCCCACAATATTTCTTCTTCAGCATGTACAACTACAGGTGAAGTACATACTATCGAAGTTGCTAATCCAACTGTTGCTCCAAATAATTTTAATTTTTTAATAACTTTTTCCATTTTTATCTCTCCCTTTAAATTATTAATTCAATGTTTTTTCCATTGTTTCTTCTATTTGATAAGTGTTTGTATATTGTTTTTCTAACTTTAAATAAACAATACATCTGGCATTTTCTTTTTCATATGTACAAGTTACCAATGCAAGTAATTTGTCATCAGTGGTTACTGGTGTATCAGTTTGAATGACTGAATTTGCTAACATGTTATCTAAATAATTTTGATATTCTTCTTTTTTATCAAAGTTATTTTCAAAAACGTTTTCATCACTTCCACCATCAACTACCGTACAGGCAACTACGCTTGCTTTGTAAGCATATCCATCCGGAGTATAAATTATACCATATTCATGATTCTTATAAAAATTTTCGTCTTTATAATTACAAATTCCAGCAAGCATCCTTCCGCCTTTCATGTGATGTCCATACACGAATGTTATATCATCAAGTGAATCGCTAGATAAAGCTTGATTTCGACAATCTATAAATAATGTTCCTGAATTACTATCTTTTTTTTCTATATTATGATGTAAGTAAAATTCATTATCAATAGACTTAACTATTGGAAGATCAATCTTTGTTCCATCAATTATAATCCATGCATCAGAGTCAGGGTTGATTTGCTTTAATTCATCAAAATCAATTCTTTCGAATTCATACCCTTGATCCAATAATTCTGAGCTGATATTTATTTTTTCTTCTGGTTCAATAACAGTTGTTTCTTCAACAATATTATCTTGACGTTTTTGTTCGTCTTTTCTATCATCTATTATAATCGGATGTTCAGGAAGCAAAACTTCTTTTTTAACATCTTCTACAACTTTTGCATCTTTTATATCACTTCCAATATCACTTAATGCATATCCACCAGATAATGCAACTATTAGAATATAAGGTGTGATAGAAAGACCAAACTTGACTCGTCTTTTAGTACGACCTTCCATTTTTTTACCCCCTCTTTTTATTCTTTAAAGTTTTTACCCCTTTAAAAACTTTATGCGCTATATAATAGCAAATTATCTCTAAATAGTCAAATTACATCGACGTTTGAATGTTTATGTTATAGTTACATGTGACTTCTTTAGTCGGATAAATATCTTTAGTATAGTTAGATACAACATAGATATATACAGTTTCATTTTTTTCTAGCCTAATACTTTCACTTTTATTCTTTTTGTCCTTAGAGAATAAAACTTTAATTTGAAGATTACTTTTAACCAGTTCCTCATCATCTTCTTTATTATCTCCATATCCAGCACATTTTATTTTTATACTGGATTGATTTAAATAAATTGGATAACTAAACTCATTTTTATAAGTAATAGTCCCTTCTTTATTATCCGAAGAATTACCCAACATTTGATCAGGTATATCATAGGCTATATTTGTTTCTTCATTATTATTAGCATAACGACTATAAGATTTTCCATCAATATATCTATTTGTAAACAACATTACTATCAGTAGTGATAGAATAACCCCTACACTTCTACCAACTTTCATAATCCAAATCCCCCTTGAATTGCTGTATATACTAACACTTTAACAGCATTTTGTCAAATTTATCGGGCAAAAAAAAACTAGTGAAATAAATTCACTAGTCAATACTAATATGTTTAATTTCATCTTTTTTGTCTTCTTCTTTTGGAACGCTTATTGTTAAGATTCCATCTTTGAAAGAAGCTTTGATTGATGATTCATCTATATCGCCAACATAGAAATCTCTTGTGCATTCGCTTACAGATCTTTCACGACGAATATATTTTTTATCTTCGTTTTCTTCAACTACATTTTTTGCTGATACTTTTAAGTATCCATCCTTATAGTCTAGATTAATATTTTCTTTTTTAAATCCAGGCAAGTCCATTTCGATATTATAAAGTCCATCCTTTTCATAAATATCGCATTTCATCATTTTATCTAATTTTTTTGGAGTATCTAAATCATCAAAGAAATTATCGAAGAATAATTTACTTGGTAACATACTCACACTTCCTTTCTTTTACAATTATAACTATACTACTTTAATTAGCACTTGTCAATACTAAGTGCCAATTATTTTATATTTTATGTAAATTTTATTGATTTATACGTTTTTAACCTAACATTAGTTTTATTTTTTCTCCATGCTTAACAAACTCACCCTCTTTTGGAGACTGATATATAACTTTATCTCCAGTTCCAGAATATTCGATTTGATAGTTAATACCAATCGCTGCTCTTGCTTCTTTTTTAGTCATCCCAATAACATTTGGTACTTCGTAATACTTAATGTCCCAAAGTTCATATTCCCTTTCAATATCACTTTTGCTTTTTTTTATATTTAAAGCATTAGCACTTGCTTCGAGTACTCTTTTAGCAATTGGTGCGGCAACTGTTCCTCCATATTGAACAACACCTTTAGGATTATCTACAGCAACATAAACAACTACTTCAGGATCATTTGCTGGCATAAATCCTATAAAAGATAAGATATAATTACCATCCATATATCTTCCATCTTTAACTTTTTGAGCTGTTCCTGTTTTTCCCCCTACTCGATAACCATTAAGATAAGCATTTCTACCGGTTCCTTTAGCAACAACACTTTCTAAGGCATATCTTACAAGTTTAGAGGTTTCTTCAGAGATAACATTTCTTTTTAATTTTGGTTTATTTACTAAAACAGTATCTAAAGTATTGGCATTAGATATTGACGAAACCAAATAAGGAGTATATAAATGTCCTCCATTAACCGCAGCTGATACACCCATGACTTGTTGAATTGGAGTTACTGATACACCTTGACCAAAAGCAGTGGTTGCCGTTTCTACTGGTCCCATTTTATCAACATCAAAAAGAATTCCATTTTCTTCTCCAGATAGATCTATTCCTGTTTTTTCTCCAAAGCCAAACTTTTTAACATAATCCATGAGTCTTTCTTTTCCAAGTCTTTCACCCATTACAACAAAACCTGGATTGCTTGGTGTTACTATCGGAACATAAAAGAGCATTTTTTCCTTTATTATCAAGACTTCCACAATCAATTTCAATGTTCCTGTACTGACTGTTTTGAATCTCTGTGTCAGTACAAGAACATTTTTTTGGATAAAAATTTGATAACTCAAGTTTTTTTCTTTTGTTATCAATTTCTAATTCTCTGTATATTGTATCTGCATTAAAATTGAAATAAATAATTAGTCTTACATGTTTTCTATCACCATTTATTTTTTCAACTTCTACTCTTTCAACCAATATTCTCATTAAATTAGGTAGTTGACTTTGTAAATCAACTTTTGAAGTAAGAGTATTTCTAACTTCTGTTATTTTTCCCTTTAATTTTGTAAGTTCTGCATCAGGATTATTAAGTCTATCAATTTTTGCCTTTAAGGAATTAATTTCATTGTTAAACTTGTCATTTCTTTTCTTAAACTCTAAATCATCAATCAATCCTTTAATACTCAAATCTAATAATTTATCCTTTTGCTTTTCTATTTTTATAATTTGATTGTTTATACTTCCAATATCATCAAAACTCTTATTACTGCTTATAATATTCTCGTATTCATTTATTACTTGATTTAAATATTCTTTTTTATTATCTATAAAATTACTAAATATTTGTACAAAAATCTTATCTAGATAATCTTCCCTTAAGATTGGTGAAGCACAAGCACCAACACCTTCAGTCTTATATTTCTTACAAGACCATGTAGGATTATTTGCTCTATTACTTCCACCAGCTCTTATAAATACATTACCACAATCTTTACAATATAATAAACAGCTATATTTTGAATTCTCTAATGATTTTTCAGAATTTAGAATGTGTCTTGCAGATGATTTTTTTCTCATCTCGTGAAGTTCATTTGCTTTATTCCATAACTCTTCGGATACAATTGATGGAACTCTATCATCCTTTTCAATTATTTGTCTTTCTTTTGGAACTTTTTTCTTTTTATGTGTTTTATAATTTTCAACCTCAGTTAACCTAGCAGTATAATATCCTTTATATCTAGGATTAGATAGAAACTTTGCCATAGTTGTTTGTGAATAAGGTTCGCCTTTTGAATTTAAATATCCCATTTTGGCAAGATCTTGTCCTATTTTTTTAAGTCCAACTTTTCCAGATGCATAAGTTTCAAAAAGATATGTAATTATTGGTGCTTCAGCTGGATTAATTTCATATCTTCCATCTTTTTTGAAATATCCAGTTAAATTACCACCAATGAGTTTTCTATCTTTAATCATTCTGTTAACACCAAATTTAACTCTTTCTGATAGTTTTCTAACTTCATCTTGAGCCAAACTTGACATTATTGTAAGTCTAAACTCTGAATCTTCTTGAATTGTATTAAGATTATCAGATAGAAAATATACAATAACTCCATGCTTTAATAAATACTCTGTATATTTTATACTATCAACAGTATTTCTTGAGAATCTTGATATTTCTTTTGTAACCACCATATCTATTTTTCCTAGAGTAGCATCTTCAATCATTTTTAGGAATCTATCTCTATTTTTTACAGCAGTTCCACTAATTCCTTCATCTATATAACCACCACAGAATACCCAGTTTTTATTTTCTGTTATCATTTCTTCAAAATAGTTTTGTTGATTTTCCAAACTATTTAACTGATCATCCTTATCTGTTGAAACACGAGCATAATATACTACTCTAAGTGGCATATCATAAATCGTTTTTCCTTTTCTTAAATCTTCTCTTGCTTTTTTTATATCCATTATTTACTCACTCTCCTCCCATGTTCTTAAAAAGCAAGATAACTAGGATGATGACATGCTACCATGATTTTTTCCTATTGTCAAACCATCATTAATCTTGTCTTTATATTCATTTTTTATTTTTTTCATTCTTCCAAGTATTGATTGCTCCATTAAACTAAAAACTTTTAAATCAATCACTTTACTCTCATATAATTCTCTATTTAAAATTAGTCGCCATTCTAATAATTTATATTCTAAAGGCAAATGTTTGGTACTACACTTTATTTCAATTTCATCTGTGTTATACATGTTATACCATCCTCATCAAACTATATGAGATAAAGATATAAATAATACTAAATAAAGAAACGACATTATTTATTCTTTTCCTTTCCTAATTCTTGTTCTTGGTTAAATATGCTTTTTAAATGAATTTCAATAACATTTTTACCATTATCATTATTACTTATTTCAATATGATATATTTTATTATCTAATTGGCCTTTTATTAAAGACTTCTCCATTTCACCGATGTCTTTATTTAAACTAACAACAGAAAATGTTCTATTATTTTTAGTTTTATATTCAAAATTAATAATGTTATCTTTTATAATGTCTTTAATTTGTTCTATTGCTTTTAGGAGTTCTTGCTCTTCTTCTTCTCTTTGTTCCTTGTAAAAATCTTTTGCACTCATATTTAATTCATCATCAACTTTTTTAAATCTACCACCTATTGGTGATTTAATTTGTTCCACTGTGAAATATGTATTATCTAGTTGCTTTAATGAATTAACTTTTCTTTCAATTTCACCTTTTTCATAACAAGAGAACTTATTATACATAACAGTATCTCTAAAGATAGGATAACCTATTATAGGAAATATTATAGTTTTATAATGAAGTTGTTTCACTTCATCTGGTGTAAGTAAATCTCTTGCCATTAAAGAAGTTGATTTATTACCATTGTAATCTAATAAACTAAGTGATTGACTTATAGAACTACTTGATATTGTTGTCTTACCTAATCTTTTAGATATTTGTTCTGCAGTATCTTGTGTATTTGTTTTTAAATAAATAAGTCCACAGTTATCAAGTATTATTTGTGCTACTTCTTTACCATACACATTATCAAGTTGTGAGAATGATTGAATAAAGAAATGGAATCTCATTCCTCTACTTCTTGCAACTGATACTAATGCTTCAATATCTGCAAGTGGTGGACAGTTTGCAAACTCATCAAGTAACCAATCAATTTGAACTGGTAACTTTTTATTTTCTTTACTATTAGCAAGTTTTACTAACTCTTTATATAATAGTCCTACAATAATTGTAACTAATGTGAAATACACTTTATCTTCATCTGGTACTATTATAAATAATGCTGTTGCTTCCCTACCCAACAAATCAAAATCAAAGTTAGAATCAGATGTTACATTTGCTACATTGACATCATCAAATAAAGACATCTTTTCACCAAAAACTGCTGTAATCGATTTATAGGTATTATCACTTGCATTAAGTATTGATGTTAAAGAATCTTTACTTTTACTTCCGTAATCTTTCCTATCAATATAAGTCTTAAACTTATTAAAGTTTTTTTCTTGCATTGAACTATTTTGAAACTTACGAATAGATGTCATAGTAATTTGATTTCTCTTTATAGTATTCTTCTTATATTCTTCTAAAAAGAATCCTATCAAACCCTCTAATAAGTTTCTTGCACTATTATTCCAGAATGGATCTTTTTGCTGAGTTTTCTCCTGCATTATCATAGTAGCAAGTGAAGTTATTAATCTATTTGTTTCAGCTAGTGAGGTCATTGCTAAATTATTAAATTTAACTTTATCCTTTTTACTTACAATTGACTTTTTTTCGTAATCAATATACTTTTCATACTCTTTGATAATTGGCTCTAATATATTAAAATGATTAGACATTTCTGGATGTCTAAAATCAAGTGTTAAAACATTATATCCATTGTCTTTAAACATTTTAGAAGTAGTATTAAATATTTCACCTTTTGGATCAGTTATAAATACACTTCTTTTATTCTTTGCAGTAGCAACAAATGAACACATAGGAATAACAGCAGTAACTGATTTACCACTACCAGTTGATCCCAAATAAGTGTAATGTGGTGTTTCTCTATCAAACCAAACATACTTATAATCTTTACTAAACCATATAGGTACACCAGATTCTTTAATATTACTTATTTTTTCTTTTTTAAAATTTTTCTTAATCTCATTAAAATTTGAGAATCTTGCCGATCCATATTCATTATTATTTTTTACTTTATGTTTTGATATAGCTGGTTCTATAAACATAAAACCTACCATAAACAAAAGCAAAAGAGCTAATACAATGATTAGCTCTAAAGACATATATCCTCATCAATAAGTTCTTCAATATTATAAATATCATAATTGCATATCATTTCATCAACCTGATCTTCAATATCTAAAACTATTTCATCTAAACTTCTATTATTATAAAATTTTACTTTATCCTTATTAGAATTTTCTAATGCTGTCCTTAAACTTCCAAGTATATTTCCTTTTATGGCACTATATAAATTATTTATTTCTAAATTATCTAATTCATTATTTATTTCATCTAATGTCATATTCTTTATCCACCTCTTTTTCTTTTTCAACTTTTAATAGTTCCTGCGATTTATTTAAAGAATCATTAAATAGTTTTATCTCATTATCTAATAAATCACTATCATCAATTTTATATTTTGAATAATCATAATTACTTTTTCTTAAATACTCTAAAAAATCATTAAGAATAAGTGACTCATCTTTTAATATTTTATTTTCTAAAAAATTATAATATTTTTTTATTTTTTTATAATGTCTAGTATTCTCATTAAAGAATAAATTGTTATATTTATAATTTTTATATTCATTAAGTGGAACAGGTGAAGATATAAATCTATCTCCTGCCCAAGAGCCAACACACTTTTTGTTTTGAAAATAATAATCTCCTCCACCTTGTTCGTTACCACACCCAGTTAATAGTGCAAATGAATTTATTTTACAAGAGCCTATTTTCTTAGTATTTTTATCTATCCAAAAGTTTTGTATAGGTTGTTTGAACAAATCAACATATTCTTTCTTATCTAAATTATAAACATATCTAATGTTGTTATTGTTTTTACTCACAACATTTTTAAATCCTTCAGCATAACTATATATAGTATGATTTATTCCTAATTCTTTACTTAATTTTTCAATTATATTAGCAGTATTGCTACTATCTGTTGATTCAGCATAATCACCAACATGAATAACTCTATCACCTTTCCATTCGTTACTTAATAGCCTTAAAATATCATTACAATAATCATTATTCACATAAGAATGTTCCATCAATTTATATCCTTGTCTGTTCCTATCACAGATTTCTTTTTTATCTATATTTACAAACTTATAATATTGTCCCATCTTGTACCTCTTTTTCTTTCTTTTTACTCAGTTCTAGTTCTAACTCTCTTTGTTCAAGCGAAACAATAAAATGATTAGAGTTATATCCTCCATTTTGGTATAACATAAATTCGTTTTCTTTTTCTTCAATCATCCATCGACCATCATAGTCTGGATTATTTAAATCTATATCATTATCATATTTAATAGCAAATAAATCTTTAAAATCCAAATCATTTTTTATACTTCCAATTTCTTCTTTATATAATTTCTTAGCATACGATAAAGATGGTGTTACAGCTATTACATTATCAAACGACTCATCGTTACATACACAATTACTCGTAATAACATACACAATATTTTTTGAATCTTTTTCAATTTGCTTCATTTCGTTATCTAATTTATTTAGAAAATGGACTCCATCTCTACTCATTCTATCTTCATCCCAATATAAATTATCTACATATTCCTTCAACTTTTCCCAACTCTTATTATTTATAATCATATATCATTCCTCCTTTGTTTCTTTAATTCTTTTTAAACAAGTTTCATAAAAACTTTTATTTATTTCAAATCCTATATAATTTCTTTTCTCTTTTACACAACAAACTGCTGTTGTTCCACTTCCCATGAAGCAATCTAAAACCAAATCATTTTCACGAGAACTATTTCTAATTAGCTTTCTAATAAGTTCTTCAGGTTTAATTGTAGGATGATTCCATTTTCTTTTATCCTTAATATTTATTGGATAATAAAAAACTGTTTTAGCATCCTCATAATTTTGAGGTGAACAATATCCACCTTTACGAAAATATAAACAGTATTCTTTATCACTTAAATATTTGTTATTAAATAATGGTAAAGCATTAGTTTTATTCCAAATGATAATATCCATTTTACATTTTCTATCTAACACAAAATATTCTATATAAAATGGAATTTGCTCACCATTACAAAATATATAAATATTTATTCTTTTTAAAACTCTAATTATTTCTTCAAGAATATTATAGTCATATCCTCCAGTTAAATTTGATTTATATAATTCATCGTTATAACTATTAATACTTCTAGCTAAATCAGAATCATATTTAACATTATGGTTATTTATTTGATATGGTGGATCTATAATAACCAAATCTATAAAATTATCAGGTATTTTTTTAATACCAATCATACAATCTTCATTATAGATTTTATTAAGCATTTAATATTCCTTTTTTTCTATAATAAGATGCAAATCTATACTTAAGCATTTCATTATAATCTAAATTTAAAACTTTACTTAAACGAAACAAAAAGACACTACTAGGTGCCTTAATCTTTCCAAGTTCAATTTTATCTAATTCTGATGCTGATATATTAGTTAGTTTTGATAATTCTTCAAGTGTTAAATTATTTTTTAATCTTTCATTTCTTAATATCATTCCCAGTATTAATATAAGCATTCCTTCTTTCTTCCTCTCTAGTACATTTACTAGCTATTTTTATTGCACAAAATAAAAAAAGTGATAGTCCACAAACTAACACTATAAATATTATAAAAATTAACCATTTCCAAACTGGCATTTTATATCACCTCTTTCTTCAAAATAAAAAGACTAGTTATATTTCAAACTAATCTCACCAATAAATTGTAATTTATAATTCCTTTGTTATTATTTATTCAACATTTTTAAGTGATTCTATCATATTTATCTTTTTTAGATTATAATGTGTAACTATATTTACGATAATAGTAAAAAATATAGTCATCAAAGCAGATATAACATAACTTAATATATCAACGTGCCTAATAAACATTATATAATCTGGCTCACAAGTAGATATAATGAAATGACTTAAATATGACCCAAACAATAAACCTATAGCAATTCCAATAATAGTTAATAAAACATTTTCCCTCGTAATATATCTATCTACCTCATTATGATAAAACCCTAATACTTTTAAAGTTGCAATTTCCCTTTTTCTTTCACTAATATTGATATTCGATAAATTATATAAAACGACAAAGGCTAGTAATGCTGCAGCGATAATTAAAATTGCTACAATAGAATCAATAGAGCCTAGCATACTATTGATATTTTCTTTTATATCTTCATTATTTACAATAGAAGTTATTTCATTTTTACTAATATACTTTTCATCAAATTGATTGCTATCATGTTCATTTAAATTATCAAAATCTATTAGAAAAGAATTTATTTTATAATTTTTAAATGTATTTTCATAAGTATTTTTATTGATATATAAATACTGGTTAATATAGTTTTTTATAATATGTTCTACAATAAGTTCATATTTATTATTTTCATCATCAAATAGTATAAGTTTATCTCCTAGATCTATATTTAAAAGAGTTGCAGTCTTTTCGCTAATAATTACCGAATTGTCGCTAGGAATTAAATTTGTATTATCCTTATCTTTTACACTATCTAATGTTATTACATCTCTTAATTCTTCATTATTATTTGCAACAATCATTGTCACTTCCTCAGTATTACCTTTATATCCAACTGTGATATTATCAATGTTAGTTTCTACTATTTTACGAATAGATTTTTCGTTTTTTATTTCTTGTTTTACCACATCATAATTCGTATTTTCTTTTAACATCACAATTTTTTCATAATTAAAAATATGTTCAAACTGATAATTTGTAACATCTTTTAAGGAATCTTTCAACCCAAATCCTGCTAATATTAAAGCAGTACATCCGGCAATTCCAAATAGTGTTGTAATTACTCGGCTTTTATATCTAAATATGTTTCTAACGGTTATTTTATTAGAAAAATTTAATCTTTTCCAAATAAACGGAATATACTCTAAAAGTATTTTCTTACCACTCTTTGGAGATTTAGGTCGCATTAAATTAGCAGGTACATTTTTTAGATTCTTTATGCATATAAATATTGCTGTACCACAAATACAAAAAACACATATTAAAAGACCAATAAAATTAAAAAGATTATTTGATTCATATATAAATTTTGGTATAAAAAATAATTTTTTATAAATATTCCAAATAACATAAGGGATTAAAACAGACCCTATCAATATCCCTAAAATACCACCAGTAATGGTCGCCAATAGTGAAAATACAATATATTTAGATGTTATATGAAAATTATTAAAGCCTAATGACTTTAAAGTTCCATTTTCAGTTCGATCTTCTTCAATCATTCTCATCATAGAAATAAGACTAACTAAAATGGCTACACAAAAGAATATAATCGGAAATACATTACCTAATTTGTTTAGATTATCACTAGCAATCACAAGGTCTTTATAAGAATCATTATCATTTCTATCAAATATGTACCATTTTGGCTTAATAAAATTACTCTCATCTAACTGTATTCCATATTGATTTGCTTCTAATATTTTTTCACCATAAAGTTCGCTATACCTAACATCTTGTCTTTCTTCTTTCATATTCTCTACAGAATCAATTACTTTACTAATAGTATCCAAATACTCATCACTATTTGTTACCATTTTTTTTGCTTGTTTTACTGTAATATAGATATTGGTAAATGCTTCTTCTTTGACTACTTCTTCATTTGCATAAGCATAATAATTAACTTTGCCATTTCCAAGGGTAGTTGTAGGTCTTTCAGTTGAAAAATATATTGGACTAATAACTGTACCAACAATTTTCTTTTTCTCATTCATAATTGTAATGGTATCATTTATTTTTAAATTGTTTTCTTCTAAAAGCAATTTATCAACAACAATTTCACTATTGTTACTAGGAAGTTTTCCATCACTCAAATAAACTTTGTTAATATTATTATTAAGTCCTATAATTCTTAAAACAAACTCCTTATTATCAAGTTCTAAATAGGTATCTTTGGTGTAAGTTCCTATTACTTCTTTTACATCATTTATTTTTTTTAATTCTTCTATATCATTATTAGTTAATCCTAAATTAGAAATAATTTCGATATCATAAACATTATTTTCGTCATAATAATTGTCTAATGTTTTTAACATATCAGGTCCACAAGACTGAATCCCCGTAAAAAAACCTACTCCTAAAAAAGCCATACAAAACAAGGAAAGAAACCTTTTATTATTATCTTTTATTTTCTTAAAAATATGTTTTAATAGCTTATTTTTCATCTTACCACTCAACATCCTCCACTCTTTTAGGATTTTTGTTTATGATAATTTCATCTACGCCACCATTTTTAAACTTAATTATTTTATCAGCAATCAAAGAAATAGCAGCATTATGTGTTATAATGATTACTGTCATTTTTTCCTTTCGGCAAGTATCTTCTAATAGTTTTAAAATTTGTTTTCCAGTTTTATAATCTAAAGCACCTGTTGGCTCATCACATAAAAGTAATTTAGGATTTTTAGCGATTGCTCGCGCTATAGCGACTCTTTGTTGTTCTCCCCCAGATAATTGAGCAGGAAAATAGTCCTTTCTTTTTCCTAATCCCACCTTATTTAAAATAGTGATAGGATCTAAATAATCTTTGCATAATTGAACTGCAAGTTCCACATTTTCTAATACTGTCATATTTTGAATAAGATTATAAAATTGAAAGACAAAACCTATATCATTTCTTCTATATTTAATGAGTTCTTTTTCTTTTAACTTATCTATTCTAACTCCATCAACTATAACTTTACCACCAGTTAATGTATCCATTCCTCCTAAAATATTAAGACAAGTTGTTTTCCCTGCACCACTTGGACCTAATATACAAACTAATTCTCCTTTTTCAATTTCAAATGAAGTATCCTTTAATGCTTTTATTTCTACTTCTCCCATTTGATAAATTTTATCTACTTTTTTAAATTCTATATAAGCCATAATTACATCTCCAATCTATTTAACAAATTACTATTTGTCTAACTAATCAATAAATTATAATTATTTGTAAAATCTTAATACTTGATATTGATAATAATCACTGCTATCTAAATAACCAACAGAGATACCTTTTCCGTTATATGCTGTTTTACCAGTAGTCGATTTAGTTTTTGCTTCATCTAATAATGTATTAATTTCAGTTTCCGTTGCCTCATTATAATTTGCTTTTATTAAATGTTTAGCATATGTAAGTGCAGCATCACCATACTTACTAGCTTTATCTACATAAATGAGCATATAGTCTACAATGTCAGTTGCTTTATCTCCTGTATATTTTTCTGGAACAATTACTAATGAAACTCCATCAAGTAATCCATACCAGTACTGATTATTATGTTCAGTTAAATAATCAGTTGATGCTGGATTTAAAGAAGAACCATCATTATCCATTACTTCAGTATTAAATTTTGCAACTAAAGCATCAGTTGTTTCTTTTTCAACGGAACCATATTTTTCTTGACTTTCTTGTAAATCTTTTTTAGCATCCTCTACACTAGACTTGCCACATCCTGTTAATCCTAAAGCCATAACCCCACATAGTAAAATAGCAAATAATGTCTTTCTCATAATCCATCCTTCATTTCAACAAATTACTATTTGTCTTTCTATTAATATTATAACATGAAAAAAGCAAATCTTTCTATAGATCTGCTTGATAAAATTGTAATTTGTAATTATTCACAAGTTCCATTATTATTTTTAAAATAATTTTCTATATTTATCATTGAATTGTTAATATTGTTAAAATCTACAATCTCATTTATTTCATTTGACATTTTTTTAGAACAATTATTACATTTAAAATAATTGTTTGTTCCAAATTCTATTTGATACTTTTTATTATCAATAGAACATATTGTTGTCGCACTACTTTCCACATTAGCATTATCTTTTTTAGCAACTGTATAAGTTCCTAGTCCAATCACTGCAATTATCATAAATATAATATATCCAATGAATACAAATCCTATTACTTTTAATATTTTGATTATTATTCCTGCTAGTCGTTCTGTATTACTTATTTTGTTCATTAAAAACTCCTTTGAATCATTATCCAAGATTTCATCAACACTAACATTAAATGCTTTTGACATTTTTTTTAATTGCTCTGGATTAGGTGTTGTTTCACCTAATTCCCAATTAGAAATAGTTTGTCTTGTAACATCTACTTTTTCACCTAATTGTTCTTGCGAAAGTCCATTTTTCTTTCTTAATTGTAAAATTTTATCTCCTAAATTCATTCTTTTTCTCCTTTCACAAAAATTATATACTATTAGCATTTAACATATCTACATAAGTTTTTTGGAAGTTTGTCAAAGAGTTTTAACATTTCATCAAATTACTATTTTTCTAACTAATTACTAAATTGTAATTTAGCGAATAGTATGTGCTGTAATTATCGTATAACTATATGAGTTAATAGTTATCTTTATATTATCTATTTCACAATACCAATTCTTACCTTGCTTATAGATATTACAATTCTTGTCTAAAACTTTATTTTTACAATGTTCAACTACATCATTTGTATCTATTTTAAGATTTTTCTTAATTCTATCAATACCCATTTCAGTAGTATGAACTTTATCTATATTTGATAACAATACTTCTTTATCCATATACTATCAACTCCTTAAATTGTAATTTATCTTTCTCTTTCTTTATTTTTATCAGCATTTGCTCTTCTTTTTATTCTTAATATTAAACTATCAGGACTTTTCTTTTCTTCAGTATTTTTGTCTGCATTAGCTCTTGATTTTATTCTTGATATCAAATTATTTGTATTTTCTTTTTTATTCTTTTCCATATAATTAATCTCCCTATAAATTACTATTTTTTGCTTTGTTTACACCATATATTATATCATGAAAAAAGCAAATCATTTTAACGGCTTTCTCAACAAATTATAATTTTCTATTTATCTAATTTTATTATATCGTTTACATCATTGGAGCAAATAATCTTAAAATAGCTTGCCATAGTCCTTTAAATAAACCATTTTTTGCTTCTTTTTCATCTACTTTATGTGATTCTTTAAAGGAATCCTCAAAATCTTTTTTGATATCTTTTATTACATTTGTATCCTTCATATAAATACCACATTCAAAATGTAAATATAAACTTCTATAATCTAAGTTTATTGTTCCTACAGTTGCTATTTCATCATCGGATAAAAATACTTTGCTATGTACAAAACCATTCGTATAAGTATAAATTTTTACTCCACCTTTAATTAATGTATAAAAATAAGAAGAGGTTAAATCATATACAATTTTTTTATCGGGTATTCCAGGAACAACAATTCTGACATCTACTCCTCTTCTTGCAGCTAAGATTAAACTATTTATCATATCTGTATCAATAATTAAATAAGGTGTATAAATATAAACATACTTTTTCGCTTGATTGATAATATTTAGATAAATATCTTCGCCGGTTATAGCATCATCTAATGGACTTTCCCCATAAGGTACAACGAAACCATTTTCCTTATACTTTTCAGTAAAATTATATTTGTATTTATTATAATCATTATCTTCTTTTTTAAATGAATTCCACATTTCTAGAAACATAACAGTAAAATTCCAAACAGCTTCACCTTTTATCCTAATTCCATTATCTTTCCATACTCCTAATTTACTATTTATATTTATATATTCATCTGAAATATTAATTCCACCAGAAAAAGCAGTATGTCCATCAATTATCATTATTTTTCTATGATCTCTATTATTCATAATAATACCTGCAAATGGCGATAATTTATTAAATTGCATACATTTTATTCCATATTTTCCCAGTAACTTTGGATAATTACTAGGTAGCATAGCAAAAGAACCCATATCATCATATAAAACTCTTACATCTAGTCCTGAATTTGCTTTTTCTTTTAATATATCTAAAATTTCTTGCCACATAGTACCATTATTAATAATGAAATATTCTATAAAAATAAATTTTTTGGCTTTTTTTAGTTCTTCTAACATAACAGGATAAACGTCATCACCAAGAGAATAATAGTTTATCTCATTGTTTTTCGTTACAGGAAATCCTGCAAATTCACTTATATATTTTAATTGTCCTAAATTTTTAGTATCAATTTCTTTTTTTTATAAATTCATCTTGTATTAAGTATTTTTGACCATTTTCTATATTTTCATTAATATTCTTTAAAACTTTACTTCTTTTCATATTATTACTAAGTATGATATATAGAAGTGTTCCAATTAATGGAAAAAGCATAATCAGTAATATCCATATTAAATCGCTACTTAATCTTTTACTATACTTGATAATCATTAAAACAATTATAATACTAAGTAAACCATAAACTACTTGAATAATACTTATAAATTCTCCAAATTTTAAATATATAAATAATGTTAATAGAATTTGTATTAATAAACCTATTGCTACAACAATTCCTCTTTTTACTGCCATCCACATATTTTTTCTCCTCATACTAATTCATTTTTATATGTAATACTTTTATCTTCTTTATAAATAAACATTAATTTTGAGTTCTTATCTGTTCTTCCTTTATCAAAGGATAACGAATAAGTACATTACTATCTAAATTTTCTTTGTGCATATCAACTGCTGTTATTTGATGATTATCATATGTTGTATAATAATAAATTCCCTTATTTACATTACAGCAAGATGTATAAATTGTTATTTCAAATTTATCATCACCTAAATCACAGCATCCTCTTTGTTGATCAACGCTACCTAAAATGTGAAAAAATTGACTAACACTTGATTTTTCATCTTCTTTAGAAAAAGAATTTAATTTAGTATACGCTACTCTTATGAATCTTGATTGCGATGATAAATCACCTGGTAGACCTATTGCTCCCATTCCTCTACTATATAAACTTAGATCTAATTCTTTACTAAATTTATTCTCTGGAGATTTAGGTGATAAATACATATAATTATTTAAGGCAAACATTTGCTTATCAAAAGATGGATTATTAGTTAATACCCCTACTGGATTATCATATATTTTTATTCCATCAATAACAGACTCTACAGTTATTGATTGTGTGCTATCGGAAATAATCCAATGTAAGCTAGCTAATGGTAATTTATCACTAAATGGAGTATTTAACACATTCATTTTTTCAATCAAATTTCTAGCTTCATTTACATTTGAACATTGGCTTAAAATCCATGGTATCAGTTCAAATTGAGCAACATTATCTTTTCCTTCCTGTTTTTCTTTATAATGAGCATTTCCAACAAAATTTAAACCTGCTATTGCTAACCCTTTTTCGTTTATTGCATCGTAATATAATGGATAATCTTCAGTAACAAATGCCGTTCCAATTATCGCATAATGACTCTTAATGTCATCTACTTCTCTAAATTTAAATTCAAAGTTTCTTGGTGTTATTGTTACTTCATCTCCATATGAAAATTCATAATCCAATGTTCTTCCAAAATAAAAATCTTTCGTTTTATAAGTTGCTGCTGTACACATATTCTTTTCCTTCTTTCTAATATTATTTCTTATCTTTTATATAACTCTCTTTCAAATTACTATTTATCTGTCACTTCTATATATAATTATACCACATAAATTATTATTCAAAAAATAACTTTAATTCATCACCATTAATATTAATGACATCATTCATATAAACAATATCATTATCATTAAATTTTATATATTCACTAACTGAATCAATTCTTTTTACAATACCCGTTTTATTTATATATTTGCCACCACTTTTCTTACAGTCATTGATAAAATAAGTTACAGTTATTTCAATGTTTTCTTTAATATGCTCATTTATATAATTTAATTTACTATTAAGCATTTCCTTTAATCCATCATCAATTTCTAACCTTTTATCTGTAAGTCTTGCTGTTTCTTTTACAGCCTCGTCGTATCCTACTAAAGCAGCAAAAGGTGCAAACTGAGATGCTCTTGACTCTATACTTAAGCGTGAATGTTTTGATATAGGTCTATTTAAATTTATAATATCATCATAGTTATTCATCATCCTTTATGACCTCCAACTTCTTCATTTCTGTCTTTTGCAGTCGCTCCCTCTTCAATAACTAAATTCATTCTTTCATTTTTGTTAAGTTCTCCAGTATAATAATCAAACAAATTCATTACTCTTTTATCTTCATTTGAAAAGTAATCAAATTTACGAGCAATCTTCTTTTTAAATCTTCTAATCTCATAAAAATACCTATTACAAGTATACCTAAAACTATTAAAAAAACAGCAAGTTTTTTCTCGCTATTTTATAAAGTTTCTATTTTCATTAAATTAGTAAATCCTATTTTACCAGCAACTAAACCACCAGTAACAATAATATTATCTCCAGATTCTAAATTAGTAAATTCTTTTGCTTCTTTTATAGCTAGAGCAACTAATTCATCTATATCTGAAACAATATCAACAACTTTAGCATAAATACCATAATTTAAAGCTAGTCTATTAGCAACTTCTTCACTATTAACTAAAGCTAAAATAGGACAACTTGGTTCTAGATTTGAAATAAGTCTAGCGCTTGTTCCAGAAATAGTTGGAACAACTATCAATTTAGCATCCAAACTATTAGCAGCTTCTGCTACAGATTTAACAATTGCATCAGTAGCATTTTCTACCTTTTTATCTGCAAAAATATTAGAGTAAGTTATAGATCCTTCAATATGTTCACAAATTGAAGCCATACTTCTAACAGTTTCAACTGGATATTCTCCTGTTGTAGTTTCTCCAGATAACATAACCGCATCTGTTCCATTATATATAGCATTTGCTATATCAGTAACTTCTGCTCTAGTTGGTCTTGGATTATGTTTCATTGATTCTAACATTTCAGTTGCAACTATACATATTTTTTTATATTTTCTAGCCATTTTTACTATTTTCTTTTGAGCTATAGGTAAATCTTCCATAGGAACTTCTACACCTAAATCTCCTCTTGCTACCATTAATCCATCTGCAGCAATAGCAATACTTTCTAGATTGTTCATACCTGTTTGAGATTCTATCTTAGCTATTATTTTCATATCTTCTCTATTTTGTTCCTTTAATATTTCTCTAATATCATAAATATTTTGAGCACTTTCAACAAAAGATGCAGCTAAATAATCTCCTTCGTGTTGACATGCATAAATGATATCTTCTCTATCAATATCAGAAATAAAAGGTATATTTAAATCAACACCAGGTGCAGATAAACTTTTTTTAGAAAATAAAATGCCACCGTTTATTATTTTACAATTAACATAATCATCTGCTTTTTCAATTACTTCAATTTTCATAAGTCCATTTTCAAGTAAAACAATATCTCCAATTTGTAATGCATCAATAGCAGTTTTATGGTTAACAGTAAATCTTTCTTCATTACCAATAACATCTTCTTTTACAATTTTAATTGTTTTTCCACTTACTAAACTAATTCCATCTTCTTTAGCAACACCACTTCTAAATTCTGGTCCTTTTGTATCATATAATATTGCTATATTTTTATTAGTTCTTTTTCTGACTTCTTTTACAGTACTAACAACTGTTTCTCTTTCTTCAATAGTTGCATGAGAAAAATTAATTCTAGCAACATTTGCTCCTGCTTCTACCATTTTTTCAAATACTTCTACACTAGAACTTGCAGGTCCAATACTTGTAACGATTTTAGTTTTTTTCATAAATCCTCCTTTTTCAAACTAATTCATTATAAATTAAAGCAAAAATAATGTCAAGATATAAGAAAAAGTAAATAATTATTTATTTACTTTTGTTGAATCATATATATATTTATCTATATCTAAATTACTATTTTCAAATGCATTTTTAAATAAACTTGTATAACTTATAAATTGAACTTCACTATATTTATCTTTATTTAAAGCATTATCAATATTTACATACTTATATAATAATAACTTAGTTTGAGAATCTGTAATATTTTTTAGATTATAAAATTTAATACGCGAATAATTTAATGTTTTACCATTATATATTAAATCTTTATAATTACTAATATCATCACTAGCAATTATAGTTATAATATTATTATCAATAGAATATAATGAATTCTTTTTATAGTATAGCTCATTTAATTTATTTTTAACATCAATTGGATTTATTTTAGTTAATTCAAAACTCGTTTTGATTAAAGGCATAATAGTTTCTATGTCAGATTCTTCTTTAATTTTAAAACTTCTACATAAAGGTTCATAAGTTCTACGACCTACAACAGATAAAATATTATTTTCATCTTCAACAGCTAAAATTCTTATATATAGGCAATTTGACCTTTTTTCAATTATTAAAAAGTTTCTTGATGCAGTAAACACAATACCTTTAGTCATCTTTTTCTTCTTTATACTTCTATCAATAGATTTAACATTATCCGTTAAATTTTTTGTTAAATTATTAAGATGATTTATCATAAATGGATTTGTTATCTGCTCATACTCTTTATCAATAAGATACTTGGCATAATTTAAGGAATTCGCATCCCCAACCCTCATTTTGTATTTTAAAGAACACTTTTCATATCCCTTTCTAATACTTAACTTATTTTTCTTATCAAATATCTTAACATTTTTTAGAAAACATAGAATCATTTCTGTTTCATTTAATGTTACTTCCAAAATTCTACATCTATATTTAAAAGAAATTCCTTTAACTAAATAATTCCTAATTATCTTTCTATCTTTTTTAAGAACATAATCTTTTAAATCATCATATAACTCTATTACCTTGGCATCTTTGTTGGTAGTTAATTTTTTATAATTACTAGTGTTAATATCATAAGAACGATTGTTTATTTTTCTACTATTCTTTACATGATTTGAAGTATAGCTCAAACATCCTTTTGGCTGTTCCAAATCAAGTTCTGGGTGATATATATTACCAGCATAGGCAAAATCATTGGTAGTATAGACTTCCATAATATCTAATGATTTAATACCATTTAAGGGGTAATTAAAGAACTTAAAAATGTTCTTGTAGTAACACCAAGATTACATGAATTTTCAACAACTTGCAAGAATGTTTGACTTCCATGTCCACCATGTTTCCAACACTTTATTCTAGACCCACTTACATTTATGGAACCAGAATCAAAGTACTTATCTTCAAATAAATTAATTGTTTTTTCTTGAATTGAACTCGCAAGACTTATAACTTTAAATGTACTTCCGGGTTCATACGTATTAAATATCGGTAAGTTTCTATTTATAGTTTCTAAATCGTATTTATTATATTCATTGGGATTAAAATTTGGCCTTGATGACATTCCATATATTTCGCCTGTTTTAGGGTTAGCAACTACTATTAATGCTTGTTGAGGATTATATTTAGTAACAACGTTGTCAAGTTCATTTTCAATTGCTTGTTGAATATTTATATCGATTGTTAAAGCAACATTCATTCCACTTTGAGGAGAATTATAAACTGTTGCTTTTTCAAGCTTTTTACCAAAACCATCAGAATAATATTTGATTGATCCATCTTCTCCTTTTAGATATTCATCATAAGCAAGTTCAATACCTGATAAACCTTGATTATCAATTCCAACATACCCCAAAACATGAGAAAGCAAGTTATTATAAGGATAATTTCTTTTGGATTCTTTTAATAGGTATACTCCATCCAAATTTAAAGAGTTGATCTTATCAGCAATTTCAAAGGATAGTTTTCTTCCTTCAGGATGTATTCTTTCTATTGAAGTTTTTTTATTTAAATGTTTTAACATATCATCATAATTGGTATTAAGAATTTCAGATAGCTTTTTAGCGGTTGATTCTTTATCAATTATTTGATTTGGTACAACTACAAGTGAAGTTGTTGTTATATTTTCTGCCAAAACTACTCCATTACGATCAGTTATTAAACCACGGTCAGCTCCAATTGGTAGGTTTCTACTCCATAAATCGTTGGCTAAACTGTTCAGTTTTTTATAGTCTATTACCTGAATAAAAAATATTCTACCTATGATTAGAATAAATAAAAGAATTATTACTATTGATATTATTAAAATACGACTACGATATGTGTTTTGAAACATATTTTAATCACCAATAAAATATTATGTGAATATGCTAAGTTATAGCACAAAAAAAGTATCAACTTGTGATACTATTTTTTCTTATTTGTCATAGTTTTTTTCTTTTTAAAATCATTTGCACGCATTACATATATATATCCAACACGATCAGATAAGATATAGAATACTGCTTCTTGCCCAGGTCTTTCCTCATGGAATAAAATTGGTTTTCCTAGACTATCACGAATATCGATTAGACCTTCAAAGTCTTTTACTACCTCGATACGTAAGCTTCGAGTTTTCATCATATCTTCTACTCTTTCAGTAATTACTGTTTCACTTATGTATCTTTCATAATCTTTTAATATTTTATCCAATTTCTTTTTATATAATGTATTGTGATCTCTGTTTTTTATGATCCAAATAATTATTGAAACCATCGCGATTAAATCAATTACGCTTAAAGTTATTGCAAATCCAAATAAATAAGGGTTATTAATAATTGTTGATTTATATTGAAGAATTTGATCTTGGCTGTTAGATAATTGATAATTAGGCTTAATTTCCGTAGTTTTTGTTGTAAGTGGAATGCTTAGTTCAATAACAGCACTGTCGGAAAGCTTTTTATCAAAGTTAGCATGTTTTCCAGCAACGTCGATATATAAACCTACTACCAATTTGGCATCAGCTGATATTCCATATGTATTTATGAATTGTCTTGCTAAATCATTATATTTTTCATAGTTAATGTTAACGTTTTCATTGATTTTAAACATGTTATTGCTTAAATCACTGAATTCTTTTTTCTCAATTAACATGTCATCTTCTTTATAAAAGTTCTTTCCTTCTGAGTTATCTACTTGAACACTCGCTTTTACATAATAAGAATATTCAAGTCCTAAATTTTCATTACTTTTGAAATTGTAGCTGAACTTTGCATCAATTGTATCAACAAGTGAAGAAATTATTTCTTTATTTTCATCTTTTCTTATGGTTTTCATTCCAAAACTATTATCTTTTAAATTAACTGTATAATCTAAATTACTATTTTCACTATAATGTAACTTATAATTACTTTTAAAAGTTAAAGCTAAAGATGCAAGTAAGAAAAATACAACTAATCCAATTAATCCAACGATAACAGTTATTGGAATACATTTTTCTCTATCACTGCCTTTAAGTAATGGCAATTCCATTTTTTCCATAGTTTAACACCTCTCTATTAAAATATCTCATTTATATATACAGATGGCCAAGCAATCCATAATACTCTTAGTTTTACTACACCTGTTATATCACTTTTTTCAACTATCCAATTATCAGCATTCTCATTATAATCACCCTTAGTTTGGTAAACGGTTTCACCATCTAAAGAGAATGTTCTATATATACGGTGAACAATTGTCATGTTTTCTTTAACATATACTAAGATATCGCCCTCTTTTAGTTCATCTGTATCTTTATGGTATCTTTTATAAATAACGGCATCTCCTTTATTTATAGTTCCTGTCATTGATCCAGAGCCAATTGCTATCATCGCATATTCAAATTCTCTAGAAACTAACGCTACAAGAACACCAAAAATAATAGTAAAGACAACTGTGCTTATCTTATTATTTTTTTTAGTCTTCCTAATTGGCTCTAATGTTGGTTTTGGTTCAAAAGACTTCAATATCGAATATATTACATAAGGGAAAACTAATAGGATAACGCCTTCAATAAATATGTTGATTTTAGGTGTAATCGTAAATAAATAAATATGTAAGTCCATTATTAATCGATAACCTAAACAAGGATATATTCCATATCTTTTTGTAACAAAATTCAATAATAAGTTTTTTGATATACTTTGAACAAATATCAAAGCAAAAAATTCATATAGTTGGTTAAAACTTGAAAAATTATAACTTTTTGTTGCAATATTCATTTCAATAAAGAAAAAAATTATTAAAAGAACACCCTGAGTTAAATAATTGAATAATTTATTCCTATATTCCATATTTACAGCTATATAACGCATTACTTCAGAAAGTATCACAATTAAGAATACTTTTATCCAAGTAAATGTTGATATATAATTTTTAAATATACAACTATAGCTTGTACTAAATCCAGTTTTAAACCCCAACATGTAAAAAGCTCCCATTAAAATAATGGTAGAACCTAATACAACTACCAATCCATCATTCTTGTTTCTTAGAACTGGTCTTTTAAAATTTCTTAGTAGTATCATCAGTATCAAAAAAACAGATAAACCAATCAAACATATCGTTGTATCCAATGATTTTGACACAAAAACATTAAAGAATAATAAGCATGCAAAGCCTAATTCTAAAACTATTTGAGTAATAAATTTAAACATCATGCCCACCACTCTTTAACTATTTTCTATCAAAATTATTCAGCTTCTTTAGCAGTAGCTGGAATTGTACATTTGAAAGTAATTGTTTTAGTTGTTTCTGTATCAGTAGAAACAAATGATCTTTTTTGTACAACTTTTACAATATCAGATGTAGCTGAAGTAGTTCCTTTTGCTATTGTAGTACCATTTAATCCATTACTTGGTGTAACAGTTAAATATTTACCATAAGCATCTGCATTAGCATTTTCAGTTTCAGTTGCAGTTTCTGATTTAGGAGCTTCACAAGTAATTGATCCAATTAATGCATCATATTGACTAGCATTTTTAATTTTGTAAGTTAAAGTTGCTTCATCACCAATATTTTTCATTTCTTGTGTAGTAAAAGTAATAGTTTTACCATCAGTACTTATTGTTGCTGTTGCTCCTTCTGTTGCAGTTGCTTCTGTAAAGATTACATTTTTTTCAAAGTTCTCACTATCTGGAACGATTTTTGCAGTACCATTAATTACTAATGTAGTAGTGATAGCTGCAAATCCAACTGCTAATAGTAGTATAGCTACTATAATTCCTGTTTTAGCTGTTTTATTCTTTTTCATCTATTTTACACACCTTTCTATGATTACATTTTACCCCATTTTTTTACAATTATCTACTTTTTTCTATTATTTTTTATATTTTTTACATTTTGATGTAAAATTCAAAAAAAAAGATATGAAAACTTTTACATATCTAATTCATTTTTTCTAGGTTTCATTGTTGGGAATAAAAGTACATCTCTAATGGATGCAGACTCTGTAAAGAACATTACTAGTCTATCTATTCCATAGCCTATTCCACCAGCAGGTGGCATACCATATTCCAAAGCTTCGATAAAGTCATAGTCTATATCGTTTGCTTCTTCATTTCCTAATTCTTTTTCTTTTAATTGTTCTTTAAATCTTTCTAATTGATCAATTGGATCATTAAGTTCTGTATAAGCGTTTGCTGCTTCTTTTCCAGAAATAAATAATTCAAATCTATCAACAAATCTTGGATCTTCTGGATTTTTCTTAGTAAGTGGAGAAATTTCAATTGGATGTCCATAAAGGAATGTTGGTTGAATCAAGGTTTCTTCTACATATTTTTCAAAGAATAAATTGATTATATGACCAACTGTATGTTCATGATCAGCAACTTCAATATGATATTCTTCAGCTAATTTTAATGCTTCTTCAACAGTCATTTCTTTTTTGAAGTCAATTCCCACTTTTTCTTTAATCGCGTCAACCATTGAAATTCTCTTCCATGGTCCTTCTAAGTTAATTTCATTTCCTAAATAATTAAAAGTCATCTTTCCACAAACTTCACGAGCTATAGTTTGATACATATTTTCAGTTAAATCCATCATACCTTCTAAATCTGAATAAGCTTGATATACTTCCATCATTGTAAATTCTGGATTGTGTTGTGGATCCATTCCTTCATTTCTAAATACTCTTCCGATTTCGTAAACGGATTCCATACCACCAACAAGTAAACGTTTTAAATTAAGTTCAAGAGCAATACGAAGATACATATCTAAGTCTTGAGAATTATGGTGAGTAATAAAAGGACGAGCAGATGCACCTGTTAAAAGAGTTGTTAGTATAGGTGTTTCGACTTCAACAAATCCTCTATTATCCAAGAAATTTTGAATACATCTTATGATTTTTGGTCTCATTAATGCAACACGCATAGTTTCATCATTCATCATTAAATCTACATAGCGTCTTCTATATCTTTCTTCAACATCAGTTAAACCATGCATTTTTTCAGGAAGTGGTCTTAAAGCTTTTGTTAAATGAGTATATTCTAAACATTTGATTGTCATTTCTCCCGTTTGAGTTTTCATAACTTTACCTTTTATACCAACAATATCTCCGATATCTGCAGCTTTAAATAAAGTATATGCTTCCTCTCCAACATCATTTATAGAAATATATACTTGAATTTGTCCAAATCTATCTTTTATGGTAAAGAATGATGCTTTTCCCATTTTTCTCATGAACATAATTCTTCCAGCAACAGATACATGAATATCCATATTTTCTAATTCGTCATGTTCTATACTCCCATATTTTTCTTTTATTTCAGCAGAATTATTTGTTCTATCAAATCTATGACCAAATGGATCTAAGTTCATATCTTTGATTCTATTCATCTTTTCTCTTCTTGCTAATTCTTGGTCAGTTAGTTTTCTTTCCATAGATACTCCTCTTTTCTTATTTAATATAGTATCATATTTTAACTATATTTGGAGTAAAAAATTTGACTTCTTTACTAAATTTAGTATAATATTTTAGCAAATTGAGGGTGTTTTTTATGAAAATTAGAACAAATTCAGATATTATAAGAAATAATCTTTTATCTAGTATAAAAATATTACAAAATGTAATAAGCCAAAATCTCAAAGCAAATAATATAAAATCAGATGATTTTTATGGTAAATTATGGCTAAACAATTCTTTATATGAAAGATTAGCTAATGGCATGGATTCCTATGACTTAACTTTAAATCGTTGCCAAAATGAATCAGCAGCCAAAGTAAATGTAGTTTTAATAGCTTTAGAAGAAATAACTTTTTTATCCGATTACTATATTTTTTCAACATATAAATATAAGACTCAAAATGGAGATAATAAAGATTTGAATATTGAAGAAACATTAAAAAGTATAAGGGAAAAATCATTTGATTATATTAATGAATCATTAGATTTAGTAACTATGGCAGAAACTACTAAAGAAATTAAGAATGCTAGTTTTTATAAGAAAATAATTATGTTTAATTCCTTAGATCAAACTGATATAGAGTTTTTAAGTTCAATTAATCCATTCTTTGAAGAAGAATATAAATTGTATGGATTAGAAGTTACTCCAGAGTTTATTGTAGAAGAAATCAAAAAACAAAACGAAACTAACCTTCCAAATGAAGCAATTTATCGAGAACTAGCACGACTTCTTGCGGATTTATATAGAGTTGATGAAGATTTAATAAATGATGTAATTAGTGATATCATTGAAACATTAAATATGAATGATAGTGATATGGATATTCTAATAGATATTCTAGATTCTGATAATGCAAATGATATTGATCAGGTTCTTTCATCTTTAATTGAACAATATTACAATATTAAAAAGGATGAAAAGAAATATGAAAAATAAGTTGGGTTTTCCAACTTATTTTTATTTTTCTAAAAGTTCTAAAGCTTCGATTTCTGATGCAAGTGTAAGTCTTTCTTTTTCAACTAAAGCAGCCGGTGCTTTACTTACATAGTTTTCATTTGCTAGAAGTGTTTTTCTTCTTTCAATTGATGCTTTTAAATCAGCTATTTGTTTTTCTTTTAAAGCTTTTTCTTCTTCTGTTACAATTTTTTCATAATAAATAGTAGCTTCTATTTCACCAGATTTAACATTATAAGAATTAATAGTAAGTTCATCTTCTGTTAACGAATCTTCAATTTTTAACATTTTTAAGATAATATTATCTTTATTGTTAATTTTAACTAAAGCATCTTTACCTATTCCGTTTTCAGCTTTAATGTTACGGAAAGCAGCTATGAAGGCTACTTTTTCATCTACTTTTGCTGTTTCTTTTTTAAATACTAAATTGCTATCATATTCAGGATAAGTGCTAATCATTATAGAATCACTATCTTTAATTGGCAACATACTATAAATTTCTTCGGTTACAAATGGCATAAATGGATGTAATAGTTTCATTATTGCTGTTAATACATAGCATAATGTTGATTTTGTTGATTCATTATCACTTGTAAACTTAGAGAATTCAATATAACTACTACAGAAATCATTCCAAATAAAGTCAGAAGTTTCAGCACCTACTAGATTAAATTCGTAGTTTTCCATATGTTTAGTTGTTGATTTAATCAAGTTTTCAAGTTTTGTTAGTATCCATTTATCTTCATCAGTTGTGTTTGAAAAATCTAATTTTTTTAATGATTCGATGTTCATAAGAACAAAACGTGATGCATTCCATATTTTATTGATATAGTTCCAAGTACTTGACATCTTTGTTTCATCAAAACGAAGATCTGTTCCTAAAGCACAGTCAGTTGTTAAATAGTATCTTAAAGCATCTGCTCCGTATTTTTCAATCATATCCATTGGATCAATTCCATTACCTAAAGACTTAGACATCTTTCTTCCTTCTTTATCACGAATAAGGCCATGAATTACACAGTCTTTAAAAGGACGTTTTCCAGTTAATTCAAGAGATTGGAAAGTCATTCTATTTACCCAAAATGGAATAATATCATATCCAGTTACTAAGCAGTTATTTGGAAAATACTTTTGCATATCTTCAGTATTTTCTGGCCAACCTAATGTTGAAAATGGCCATAATGCACTAGAGAACCAAGTATCAAGAACATCATTATCTTGTACCCAACCTTCACCAACTGGAGCAGTTTCTCCTACATATATTTCATCACCTTTATACCAAGCAGGTATTCTATGTCCCCACCAAAGTTGACGAGATATACACCAGTCATAAGTTATTTCCATCCAGTGATTCATTGTTTTTTCATATCTTTCAGGAACAAAATTTACTTTAGTATCCTTATTTTTTTGATTTTCAAGAACATGATCAGCTAAAGGACGCATACGAACAAACCATTGTTTTGAAAGGTATGGTTCAACCATAACTCCAGTACGTTCAGAATGACCTACAGAGTGTATCATTGGTTCAATGCTTAAAAGAAGACCCATTTCTTTTAAATCTTTTAGTAAGTTTTCACGACATTCTTCACGAGTTTGACCTACATATTTACCAGCATCTTCGTTCATTGTAGCATCTTCATTCATAACAACAATTCTCTCTAAGTTATGACGATTTCCTACTTCAAAGTCATTTGGATCGTGAGCAGGCGTAATTTTAACACATCCTGTTCCAAATTCAGGATCAGCATGTTCATCACCGATTATTGGAATTAATTTATTAACAATTGGAAGAATTACTTTTTTACCAATTAAATCTTTATATCTTTCATCACTCGGATTTACAGCTACTGCAGTATCACCAAATAAAGTTTCAGGTCGAGTTGTTGCAACATCTAAATAATCATTAGATCCTTCAATAATATATTTTAAATGATAAAATGCTCCTTCAACATCCTTATAAATAACTTCTTCATTTGATAAAGCCGTTTTAGCAGCTGGATCCCAGTTGATTATTTTTTCACCACGATAAATAAGCCCCTTATTATAGTAATCAACAAAAACTTTAGTTACCGCTTTATTAAGCCCTTCATCAAGAGTAAATCTTTCTTTTGTGTAATCAACTGATAAACCAAGTTTACCCCATTGATTTCTAATATTTCCACCATATTCATGAGTCCAATCCCAACATGCATTTAAGAAGTTTTCTCTTCCATATTCGTATTTATTAATGCCGTTTTCTTTTAATCTTTTAACAACTTTAGCTTCAGTTGCAATAGCAGCATGATCCATTCCTGGAAGCCATAAAGTATCATATCCTTGCATTCTTTTAAAGCGAATAATTACATCTTGAATAGCCGTATCATAAGCATGTCCAATATGTAATATACCTGTAACATTTGGAGGAGGAATAACTATACAATATGGAGTTTTACCTTTGCCACATTTGAAATATCCTTTTTCTTTCCAACTATTATATTTTTCTTTTTCAACACTTAAGTGATCATATTTTGTATCTAACATAAATTCATCTCCTCTATTTCTCTATATACAAACTCTTCAAGCTCAGCTAACTTTTGCTTGTCCTGAGTTCTTTTTAACACATTAAACTTTCTTTCAATTATTTTATTATCCTTTAAATATTTATATGAATATGCAAAATTCAAATCAAATATCCAACTAATCATACGAAGAACTGCATCTTCTTCAGTTTCACAATAATCGTTTTTACATATCTCTTTTTTATAAATACTTTTTAGTAACTCATCTTTTATAACTATATTTTCAGAATTTACTTCATTGATCTGAGTTTCTATAATATCCAATTTATCAGCATCTCTTACTATTTTACAGAACATTTTTGTTCGATCATCCACATTTCCAATTTTAAATTTATTATGATATTTAGTAGCTAATAAAACTATATTTTGAATTTCCTTATCAGTAGTAAAATTATCAATAAAGTCGCACAAGACTCGATACCCTTCATCTCCATGATCAATGGATTTTGAGTCTTTAAATGTTCCATAAAACTTCAATTGATTAAATCTTCCAATATCATGGACAAGACCTGCAAGTGTTGCAATATATATATCAGTTTCATTCAACTTTAGGGACTCGGCTATACTTTTTGCGAAGTTCATAACTCGATAACTATGTTCTTTTTTACGAAGTATTCCTTCATCTTTTAAATCAAAGTTACCAACATATTCATCAAAAATCTTAATTTCTTCTTCCATATAACTCCTCCAAAATAAAAAAACACATCCTGTATAAGGACGTGTTAACGTGGTACCACCTTAATTTGTAAAATTAATTACCTCAAATATTTAACGCATATTTTACGAAATAACCTACTTAGCTTCAATTATTTAACTCCCAAGCTACCTTCAATACATTCTCATGCTAGTTTGCACCTTCCACTAACTCTCTTAAAAGATTATATATTTACTCCTCTTGTTCTTCGTCATTGAATACATTATATATCAATATACTTTCATTTTCAAGAACTATTTATTAACCCATTTCATATTTGAATAACGTTTTTCCATAAAATCGTTTGTAGCATATTCATCACATAATTTCTCAACTATATTTCTTGCTGGATATCCTTCTAAACGATGTTTATATCTTCTCATTGCAATTTCCGATACTCCTAAATCAAGTAGTAAAAATATGGCTATACCAATTGCTAAAGGTTTAAATAGTTTTTTAGGTATTCTATTTATTAGATCCATTAAAAATGGTATTACATATCTTACTACTAAAATAGTTGCAAATCCCCAGAAAAAGCAAAATAATAAATTGATTCTTCCATTTAAGTTAAATGGTATCTTTGAATAATCCCAAAAAACAGTTCCATATACAACTTCTGTGAAAACACTGCAGAAGTATTCATAAGCCCCACCTAAAATGGTTCCTAGTATAAACAATGAAAAAGTGCTTTTATTCTTATATCTTGAGAATAGAATCGTTATCAATACGATGGCAAATCCCCAAACAAATGAAAATTGTCCAAATATTATCGATGATCTACTCATCCATCTATGCATCGAGAATCTACAAAAAAATATCTCCACAACTGCTCCGATAAATGCACATATAACAAATAAATAAAATATATGATAAATAGTCATTCCTTCTGATAAAATCATTTCTTTAATACTCTTACGTTTTAAAGTGGGATAAGCATTTTCCATACGTTTTTTGATAGATGAAAACAACCAGTTACCAAAAGTATCATCATGTTCTTTAATTTTATGTAATTTTATCTTTTTTAAAGTTACAAATGACGTAAATAAGTCTACTAATAATAAACCAAATAAGGTAAGTTCAACTATTCCAGCTATATAAATATTGAAACTATTGAATAGACCAAATAACAATGGATTTATTAATTTTACTATAACAGTACCAAAAAATCCCCAAAGCAATGAATAGTTTAAACAAATATAACCTTCTAAATTATATTTTTTATTGGAATAATCCCACCAAGCCTTCTTGTTTAAAAAAGCTAAAATCTTGCCTGTTAAATATTGAATTACTGTACTATAAATCATTGATGCTCCAAATACAATAAAGGTATTTTCAACATCTTTTAAAGTCAGCATAAGAATAACAACAATAAAACCATATAGAGTACACATTGGTCCATTAGTTATTCCTCTATTAACAAATCTTTTTTCCTTTATTAAAATAAATAATACTTCTACAAGCCATCCAATAAATGAATATATTAGAAAAACAAATAAAATCCATAATAAAAATTCTAATTTCATATACATCACACCATCATTGTACCAAATAATCAAAAAAAAAGAAAATATATTATTTTATATTCTCTTCTACTACATATAACTTATTATTATCATTTATAACAATTACTTCAGCAGATTTATCATATCCTAAATCTGTTAAGTATTCCCAAGATAGTTTTATTTTATATGCTTTATAACTAGTGTTAGTAGCTTTTATTGTATAGTTTGTTTCTTCTATGTTTTCAACATTTATGTTTTCAACAACTGGTAACTGTTGATTTCTTTTTTGATTAGTATTATCTTCCACATATTTATATAACGTATCTGTAACATTAGTTATATAGTTTTCTTTAGCAGATTCATATATAAATTCTAAGCCACCAACATCATATTTGTTTTTTTTATTTTCTACCGTGTATAAATCAATTATATATAATTTTGCAACGCTTTTGGCATATTCATTATAATCAATATTTTCACTTTCTAAGTTTGCTTTTAGATTGTTAAATTCAGTTTTATAAACTTCTGTATCTGTATCATTTAAAGTAATTCCATATCCGCTAATATCAACGACTGTTGTTTCATCTTTTTTATTATTGTCTTTACTTGCTTCTTTATGAAAGAAAACGAAATATGAAAGAACTCCAAGTAAGGAAACTAAAATAACTAAACTTAATCCAATCAATAAACTTTTCTTTTTCATTCGCTTTTTTCTTTCCCTTCTTTTTCTATTAAATTATAAACTATTATGTCATTGGAAATCTCTAATATTTTTTCGGTGTATTTTTTATGATCCTCAATATAATTAACATCTAAGGTATCAGTTCCAAATACTTTCATTTCATTTTTAGAATTATAATAATATACTTTACTAGTTAAGAAATTTCCGTTTGGGAACACTACTGTATTTTTATCTTTTATCTCAAAAATATCATGTCCTAAAGCATATTTGTTGTATATTCCTAACATATTTCCAATTGTTGGAAGAACATCTATCATTCCCATTGGATAGCTTACTTTACCTTTTATAGAGTTGTCTTTTGTCCAAAATATTAATGGTGTATTTTTAAATAATTCATTTTCATAATAATCATAATCAACATAAGTTGGATCACTTGCATCTTTTTGTTCACCAGTTGCAAAATCATAATTTATAAAGTTAGCAAATTGTTTTTTTGATAATTGTGCAGCATGATCACCATAGAAAACAAATAAAGTTTTATTATATTCATCATGTTTTTTTACGTAGTTAATGAATTCTCCTAAACATTTATCGGCATAATGGGCAGATTTAATGTAATTACCAAAAGTTGTTCCTTCTAAATAGTTATAAATTATTTCATTACCATTTTCATCATATTTTCCAGTATGATATGTTACATCAAAACTGTTCTTTAAAGATTCGTCATCAAAAGGTGTATGATTTGATAGAGTTATCATCGTTCCCATCCAATTGTTATAGTCAGAGCTATCATTTACCATATCACTGATTTGCTTGATTAACGCTTCACTTTGAGTGAAAAATGATTTATCGGATAAACCTAATCCAACTATTTCATCAACATTATAGTATTCTTCAGAATAGAAATCATCATAACCTAAGGATACATGCATTTTGCTTCTATTCCACATGCTTGCTTTGTTTCCATGCATACTGAATGTGTAATATTTTTTTTCAGATAATAATTTTTCTAAAGTTACGTAGTTACGATTATAATATGATACAAATACTGTTCCACTTTGAACAGGCATTAAACTTGTATTAAAAGTAAACTCGGTATCAGAAGACGTTCCTACACTTACTTGAGGATAAAATTTATCAAAATACATTGATTCATTAACAAGTTTGTTTAAATTTGGTGTTACTTCTACTCCATTGATTTTTAAATTAATCAAGAAGTTCATAATGCTCTCCATATGCATTACAATTACATTATAGTCTTTGTATTTATTGGTATAGGCATTTTTACTTTTTGGTCTAGTGTTGTCTTTATAATATTCATTAAAGTTTTTAGCTGCTTCTTCATATCCAAAAAGGCTGGATACTTTACTTTTTACAGTTTGTACTAAATCATTTCCTTGATAAACAATTATTCCAAAACGGGAAACAACATATTCTCTATTCCATTGTTTTGAAAAACGAGATATATCTTTTCCTGATAATGTTGAAATATTTAAAAATAAAAGAATACCTGCAACAATTGCAACACCTACAAATAGTTTAGATCCTACTTCTACTTTTTCAACCTCTTCAAAATATTTTTTCTTTTTTAAATATCGATTTATAAATGCAAATATAATTGGCATTAAAAGATATATAAAGTTAATTAATTTTAATTTTTCAAATACAGCATCAGTTACTTCAGCAGTTTGCCCCATTGATGCTAAAAGTGCGAATGATGTAAAGCTATTAAAGAAGGCATAATAAACTGAGTTTACAATATTTAAGATTGTGTAAAAAATCATAAATGACATGTATAACCTGTATTGTTTTTTAGGTTTGATAAAATATGCTAGTGAACCTAATAACATAATAACAGTTATATCAAAAAGATTAGCTTTAATATCCCATGAATTTCCTATAGTTAAAGCACGTAATAGAAAACAGCTTATAAATGAAAGAACTATGTATGATAAAAATAATCTATTATATTTAATATAATTAATGGCATTATCTTTAAACTTTATAACCATTTTTTTTAAGTTTTTTTTATTTATTTTTTTCTTAGTCATAAATTTATTACCTTCCTAATATAATAAATTATAACATATATAAAAAAATTTTTATACAACTAGTTACTTTAAGAAGTAAATGCAAGTTAAATAAAATACCGGTAATATTGAGTTAA